>Ga0082212_10000261_pt1 | contig 77383 bp, 62 predicted proteins | sample TergutNt197P3_FD_71548 | JGI IMG/M metagenome (GOLD analysis project Ga0082212, IMG submission 71548) | Neocapritermes taracua P3 segment gut microbial communities from Petit-Saut dam, French Guiana - Nt197 P3 | ecosystem: Host-associated > Arthropoda: Insects > Digestive system > Gut ...
CCCGCAAAGTCCTCTGGGTCCCCGCTGTAACCCTTCAATATCTCGTCTAATACTTCTTTCGTAAACGCCATCATAAACCTCCTTCTTAAGTCTAGGCGTTTACACAAAATCTGTTACATGGTCAAATAAAAGCAAGCACACAACTGCGACCGACCCAAACATGATCATGCTTTTCATGGTATGTCCTTCAAGACTTGTAATTTAATTTGATTATGGAATTGCTACCAAACCATTACCTTTCCCATTTCCCAAGGATAATTCATAAACAAATTTTGTCAAAAAATTTTATAGTCGTTTAATACCAAGTTGTAACCTATAGACCCTATGGCCAATTTGTAACCAAAGCAATAATAGAAGTTAGAATTCATGCTTGTGATTGCATTGAGACCGAATGATCGCAACTTGGTATTACACCCCCTGACCATCCATTGACACAGCTATCACTATTCTAGCAGATTTTTTTCGCAATAATTACTTTCTGTTCTAATTAACGAGTTTCAGCGTTGCATACATTCAAAACTGTTGGATGTAGCATGGGTTCAGCCTGAATTTGGACTTTGAAAATCAAAACCGATATTGAATAAATGCAGTCAAATCTGGACTAGTATAGGTTCCGGCTTCTTCAGAAATACTAATCCGCCACTTGGGCAATTTCGAGTGGCTAAATGTCCAGTGCTGTTGCCATCCCGACCTATCTATTCTGGGGATGCCCACAGAATATGGACTTTCTACATATGCAATTGTTATGTCTAGGCCAAGCCCACTCAATATCCCACGACCATTTGGCTGATAGCCAATGCCCGCCCATGCCCTCTTCTGTGTGTTGTGATCCAAAACTAGGGAGTAGGGATTAGTATTGCTGATGCCCAAAAATGCGTATTCGAGTTGAGTATGAAATAAAAAGCGACCCCATCTCTGCCACAGGGCAACGCCAATTAGTTCATCCCAGCCTCCACTACCTGAAAAATCAGACCCTGATCCTGTAGGGGCTTGTACTGAGATGCCCATGCGACCACCTGATGTTGGAGTTCCAAACGGAAATAGCAGTGCCACGTCAGCATCCATGAAACATGCACGGTCTTTGGTCAACTGAGCTACCACCTGGCCATCCCGCTCAAGGGTATAGTCTAGGCGATATTTTGGAGCCATGTCGCGCCCACCTTGTGGAACACCTAATACTGAGTGCCATGAAGCAAATGCCTGATCTGCCCACCCCCCGCTTCGCCATATTCCCCTCAAGCGCAGATTAAACACAAGTGGCCCAAAGTGGCGCGCTAGGTCAAGGGTTAAACCCCAATCCTCCCCATCGAAGCGTGCAAAGGTACGCCCTTCGTCTCCATTCTCAAAATCTGGTCTTAAAAATTGGCTGGCGGCTTCCAACGTAATGCCCGACCGACCATCAGGAAGCGGTTCCGGAAAGATGGATAATATTGGATGCCTGTTTGGTCTTGGAGCCTCCTGCCCAATAATAGAAGCTATTGAGAAAAGTAGGCATACTAGCGGTTTAACGACCCTATTCAACAACATCACCATTACCTATTGGGGAATTGCTTGAAGCAAAAGTTTTGCGGCCTCAACAACGCTACTTGGTGTGATGCCAAATTTTTCAAACAGAATTTCCGCCGGTGCACTTGCTCCAAAGTGGTCGATACCTATGTTGATTTTGGCATATCGCCCCCATCCTGCCGTAACCCCAGCTTCGATGCTTATTGCGGGAACGTCTGTAGGAAATACTGTCTGATGGTAGGCCACATCCTGTGCTTCAAAAACCTCCCAGCTAGGAAGGCTAACAACTCGAGTCGGAATGCCCTCACTTTCCAGAATGGTACGGGCATCTATAGCAGTATGCACCTCCGAGCCTGTTGCAACTACAATCAATCGGGGTGAACTTGATGCTTCTTCCAATACGTATCCACCTTTGTCTGCCCCTCTTGTTTTATCTGCGTCCAATACCGGTAGTTTCTGCCGGGAAAGAATCAGTGCAACTGGCCTACCGGGGTCATTTAGTGCCAACGACCATGCAATATTTGTTTCGGTAGCGTCTGCTGGGCGAATTACTGTCAGTCCCGGAATTATTCGTAATCCCATCAAATGTTCTATGGGCTGGTGGGTGGGGCCATCTTCGCCAACGCCAATACTATCGTGGGTAAAGACATAGATAACTGGTTGCTTCATAAGCGCGGCCAAGCGCATGGAGGGGCGCATATAATCGCAGAAAACTAAAAAAGTAGCCCCAAACGGCCTCAATCCACCATGAAGGCTCATGCCATTTAATATCGCCCCCATTGCATGTTCCCGTATACCAAAGTGGAAATTGCGTCCTGCACATGTTTTGTCAAACGTGCCTTGCCCCTTAATAAATGTGTTATTACTCGGAGCAAGATCGGCACTACCGCCGACAAGTTGTGGAATGTGAGGAGCAACTGCGTTCAGGATTTGCCCCGATGCCTCGCGAGTCGCAATTTTTTCGCCTACGTTGAAGGTTGGGAGAGCCGTCTGCCATGAAGCCCCCAAACCGCCATCCAACAAAGTTTTCAACTCTTCAGACAATTCTGGATAGTCAATACAATATTTTTCCCAATTTGCTTTCCAAGCCGCCTCAAATTCTGCCCCCACCTTAATACACTCTCTCCATTCGGCAAGAATGTCTTCTGGCACGGCAAAATCCTTTTCTGTTTCCCATCCCATAGCAATCTTGGTTGCACGAACTTCTTCCTCGCCAAGGGGCGCACCATGGGCGGCAGATGTATTTTGTTTGTTTGGCGACGGCCAGCCAATAATGGTGCGACACGCTATTAGTGTTGGTTTTCCACTTGGAGTTTTTGCGGTTTGAAAGGTAGCCACCAGCGCGGAAACATCTTGGCCGTCAACTTCGAGAACTCTCCATCCCTGCGCCTTAAACCTAGCCAAAATGTCTTCGCTGATGGCGAGATTAGTACTGCCCTCGATTGTTATGCCGTTGTTATCCCACAGAACTATCAGCTTCTCCAAACCCAGATGCCCAGCCAAACTACAGGATTCTATGGCGACACCCTCCATGAGGTCTCCATCTCCAGCAAAGGCGTAAGTTAGGTGGTCGATAATCTCATGGCCAGCTCGGTTAAACCTGTTTGCCAGCCATCGCTCGGCTATTGCCATGCCCACAGCATTGCCGATTCCCTGCCCCAGTGGTCCGGTTGACGTTTCGACTCCAGGGGTGATTCTGTGTTCAGGGTGCCCTGGGGTCTTAGATTCCCATTGGCGGAAATTGCGAATGTCATCTAACTCTAGGCCATAGCCTGATAAAAAAAGTAAAGAATAGAGCAACATTGACGCATGGCCACAACTTAGGATGAAACGATCTCTGTTTACCCAATCAGGATTCGAGGGACTATGGCGCATAATCTTTGTCCATAGTGCATAGCCTGCAGGGGCAAGTCCCAATGGAGCACCTGGGTGTCCAGAATTTGCCCTCTGGATGGCATCCATAGACAGACAACGAATTGCGCCAATACAACGTTTTTCATCGTTCATGTATTCCAACCTCTTTCCGAGAATATTTCACCATGAAAAAAATGTAATTCTGGTCACTAACAACATAGAATGATAATAGCAAGTTTCTGGTAAGGTTGGTTTGCCAATGAAAATACTTGATTTCAGATCCGATACCGTAACAAAGCCCTCTACAGAAATGTATTCTGCAATGGCTGTAGCAGAAGTAGGGGATGATGTTTTAGAGCGTGACCCCACAATGGAACGCCTAGAATGCAAAGTGGCAGAATTGCTGGGCAAGGAAGCGGCACTCTGGGTTCCAACGGGCTGTATGTCTAACTTGATTGGATTAATGCTCCACCTTAAGCGAGGAGATAGGTTTCTTGCACCTGCTCAAGCCCACATCCTTGGCTCAGAGCTTGGAACAGCCGCATGGCTGGCTTTAGGAATGCCCGAATCACTCCCTTGGGAGGGAGGGCCTGGAAAAATAACACCAAGTCAAGTAATTAAATCTGCCGGAAACCCTGGCCAATACTATTCATTGCGCACTACGTTGTTGTGTATAGAAAATACACACAACTTTGCAGGAGGCACCTGCCTTACTGCCTCCGAACATAAGGCATTAGTATTAGCGGCTAAAGAAAAGAGCCTCAAAATTCATTTAGACGGAGCTAGGTTATGGCATACTGCCGTGGCAACTGGAGATAGTCTGTCAGACTTGAGTTGGGGAGCCGATACAGTCTCCGTATGCCTCTCCAAGGGGCTGGGGGCACCTATGGGTAGCGTTATTGTTGGAAACAAAGACTATATAGCCGAAGCGCGTCGAATCCGCAAAATGCTTGGGGGAGGTGTCCGCCAAGGCGGAGTTGTGGCCGCCGCAGGGATAATTGCCCTAGATCAAATCCCTCGGTTGTCTGATGACCATGCCAGAGCTACAAGGTTGGCTGATGGACTCACTTCTTACGGCTTTAAGCTTACCAAACCTGAAACCAACATAATGTTTGTCCAGGTCCCCAAACCCGGTGAAGCCATGACCCTTCTCGAATCTGTAGGCATCCGCTGTCTGGCAGTAGGGCCTGCCCTGCGTTTTATTACACACAGAGATCAATCTGATGGCGATGTAGGAGATGCCTTGGAGAGGATAAAACCTATTGCCGAAAAGCTGATCTCTTAATTATGTAGAGGCCAATAATTTTAATTTTTCTTTGCTATGTTTTTCCAAATAATCATCTAGGAGGATTTGATGTTCCCACACCAATTCATAACTACAGCCAGACGTTTTTCAATTCTGGCAATGCTTTTGGCTCTACCATTTCAGATGTCTGGACAGCAGTCGCGACAAAGAGTGCAGACACCAACGGCCAAAAAAATAATTTCACATGATGTTTATAACACATGGAAATCCATTCAAGGGACAAGGATTAGCGCGGATGGACAATGGACAGCCTTTGCTTTGCAACCAGCCGAGGGCGATGGCGTATTAATCGTCCGTAACCTTAAAACAGGTAATGAATATCGCCACGAAAGGGGGCAAAGCCCTCAATTTTCTGCCGATAGCAAACACGTTGCTTTTTCGATTGCACCTCCCCTAGCTGAAGTTGAACAAGCTAGAAAGGATAAAAAGAAACCTGAAGAAATGCCAAAAAATGCCATAGGCGTTATGGAATTGGCAAATGGTCGATGCGAAGTCATCAACAATGTAAAGTCGTTCCGCCTTGCAGATGAAGGGGGTAGATATTTGGCTTACCTGATGGAAAAATCTGAAGAAAAGAAGGACGAAAACACATCATCCAACACAGAGGAAAAGGATTTTGATCAGCGTCGCCCAACACCCCAACGCCCAGGCGGAGCTACAGGTGGGGGAAATTCAAGGGATACTGGGACAGACCTAGTGATTAGAGAACTTGCAACTGGAACAACGGCTATTATCACGGAAGTCAGCACATATCAGTGGAATAAAGATGGTTCCTGCCTGTTGTATACGGTTAATTCAAAAACATCGACGAATAATGGATTATTCGCACTCAGAGCTTCGGAGCCTTCGATAACTTCCCAAGACCTTGCACCATATAAGACAACGCTGTTGATGGGCACTGGTAAATACCAGTCAATCCAGTTTGATTACCAAGGTACACAAGTGGCTTTTCTTAGTGATAGGGACGATGCAACTGCAAAAGAAAAAACAAAAGAAGCTACGAGAGAATCCAGCAGGTCGGAGACTCCCTCTGAAGCTAGGTCAGAAAACAGCACCAATGAAAATGAAGACCCCAACATCTATAAACTCTATTTGTGGAGAGTTGGAGAAAACACATCAAGAGAGTTGGTAGCCCCCGGAACTACAGGGTTGCCCCAAGGATGGAATGTTAGCGAACATGGAAATCTTTCCTTTAGCAAAGACGGCAAGCGGTTATTCCTCGGTACCGCACCGCTTACAAAGGCAACTCCGAAAGATGCGCCTGAACCGCTAAAAGTTGACATATGGCACTGGCAGGACCCTGAGCTACAAACTGTGCAAAAGGTTAGGGCTGAGGCCGAAAGGAATAGAAATTACAGAGCAGTGCTGCATTTAGATAATTCAAAATTGGTTCAACTGGCAAACCCGGAAATGGCTAGCATTTCTGTAAACGAAAACAGCCGCATCGCCCTTGGCTCTGATGATCGCGCATATTTGCTGGCCTCTACTTGGGATGCCGCCCACAGGGACTACTATGCAGTTGATCTGGCAACAGGCGCGAGACGACCACTATTCAAGGCTGTACGCTTTAATGCAAGCCTAAGCCCTGATGGGCGATATGCCATAGCTTTTGATGCTATCGAGCAAAAGTGGGTCTCCATGACTACGGATACTGGCATTACAAGGGATTTGACTGGAAGCATCAAGGCAGTCTTTTATAACGAATTATCTGACACCCCCGAACCACCAAGGCCATACGGTTTAGCTGGGTGGAGTACCCGCGATTCAGAAGTCCTTGTATATGACAGGTTTGATGTTTGGGCAATCAATCCCGCAACGGGAGCCTCAAGACAAGTCACACAGGGTCATGGAAGACAGCAAAATATTATTTTTCGCTATGTTTCTTTAGATGCTGACCAAGAAGCCATACCAACTGATAAGCCTGTTTTGTTGTCTGCAACCAACTATGGAAGCAAGGCTACTGGCTATTTCCGCACCAGTTACCAGGGCGGAGAACCTCAAAGACTCATCTATGCTGACAAAGTCATCTCTGGGCTTACAAAGGCAAAGAATGCAGATGTTGTTACTTTTACACAGCAAACCTTTACTGAGTTTCCTGACATTTGGACTTCTGGCCTGGACTTTTCAAGACCACAAAAAATCAGCAATGCCAATCCCCAGCAGACCCAATACAGATGGGGAACTCAGGAGATGATTGAATATGTGAACAGTGATGGCAAGGTATTAAAAGCCTTGTTAGCCAAGCCTGAAGATTTTGATCCATCCAAAAAGTACCCAATGATGGTCTATATCTATGAAGGAATGACAGATGGCCTAAATAGGTACGTCACACCCGCCCCAGGACAAAATATCAATGTGAGTCGATTTGTCAGCAATGGTTATTTAGTGCTCCGGCCTGACATTGTATACGATACTGGCTTTCCAGGTATGAGCGCGATGAAATGCGTTCTGCCAGCAATCGAGCAAGTGGCATCCAAGGGCTATGTTGATCGCGAGAGAATTGGTATTCAGGGTCACAGTTGGGGTGGTTATCAGATTACTTACCTGATAACACAAACCAATATCTTCAGGGCCGTTGAAGCAGGTGCATCAGTAAGCAACATGATTAGTGCTTATGGAGGAATTCGGTACGGAACAGGGATAAGCAGACAGTTCCAATATGAACGCACTCAAAGCCGAATCGGTGGCACTCCATGGACAAAGCCAATGCAGTTTATTGAAAACAGCCCTATTTTCTTTGCAGATAGAGTTCAGACACCGTATCTGACAATTCACAACGACCAGGATGACGCTGTGCCATATACCCAAGCCATCGAATTCTTTACAGCCTTGCGTAGGCTTGGTAAGGAAGCCTATTTTTTCAATTACAACGGGCAACTGCATGGACTGCGTGACCGGGAAGCTGTAAAACACTTCACTGTTCACATGTGCGAGTTTTTTGACCACTACCTCCTCGATGCTCCAAGACCAGAGTGGATGGAAAAGCCAACTCCTTACCTGGAGAGAGGCAAACGGGACGTATCAGGCCTTTTTAAAAACGAAGCTGAACAAAAGTAATTGATTTTTCTGCCGAGCATCTTGCAAAAAATTCTCGAATTTGCAAGATGCTCTTATGCAAATACAACACAAATTCCCAAACAAATACCTTCAATGGTTATGTGTAGCGTTTATCGGAGTTTTGGATGATTGATCTGTTCCCTTTAGCCACGGTTCCAACCCTACGATTGCATGGAGTTGATTATCTCCTCCTGGTTTTGTACTTCGTTTTCGTTATTGCCATAGGTGCTTTTCTTAAACGAAGCATGAAATCTAGTGAAGATTTTTTTCTCTCAGGACGCTCTATACCAGCATGGATAGCTGGTCTGGCATTTTTGAGTGCAAATTTAGGGGCGCAAGAAGTCATCGGCATGGCCGCTTCTGGTGCCAAGTACGGCATATCAACCGCCCATTTTTATTGGATTGGTGCTGTACCCGCAATGGTCTTTGTGGGCGTATTTATGATGCCCTTCTACTATGGTTCAAAAGCACGTTCAGTCCCTGAATACCTAAAGTTGCGCTATGACGAAAAAACAAGAGCTTTTAATGCTTTTAGTTTTGCCGCAATGACAATTTTTTCCAGTGGCATTTCCATGTATGCAATGGCCAAGCTCCTAAATTTATTGTTGGGCTGGAACTTCGACATGGCTCTATGGATCAGTGCCCTCATAGTTTTGGCCTATATCTTTTTGGGAGGCTTGACTTCAGCTATTTACAACGAAGTGATGCAGTTCTTCTTAATCATTTTCGGATTTGCCCCACTAGTGTTTTTGGGGCTTAAAAACGTGGGTGGCTGGCCAGGGCTTAAGGAAAAATTAGCTATTGTCGCCACTTCCCCAATTTATGGCTCTGAAAATTATTCCTCTGACGCATGGACAAGTGCCTGGGGTTCACTAGGTTCATCCTCAGGTAATCCAATGGGGGTTGAGTGGTTTGGGATGGCGATGGGGCTGGGTTTTGTACTGTCATTTGGCTACTGGTGTACAGATTTCCTGGTCGTACAACGAGCGATGGTTGCCAAGGACGAAAACAGTGCGCGGTTAGTTCCACTAATAGCTTCAGTGCCAAAAATGCTATTCCCCATTCTGGTGATCGTACCTGGCATGATTGCCATTGCGCTGACAGCCACTAACGGTGGTTTTTCTATTCCAGAAAAAATTGTTGATGGTGCAACCATGTTGGATTACGACATGGTAATACCTGGCATGTTGGCTCACTACTTCCCAACAGGACTATTGGGGCTTGGATTAACTGCATTGATGGCCAGTTTTATGAGTGGAATGGCTGGAAATGTAACTGCCTTCAACACAGTTTGGACATACGATATTTACCAAAGCTATATAGCCAAAGGTAAGAGTGACCAGCATTATTTATGGATGGGCAGGGTTGCTACTGTTGTAGGAACGCTTGTATCACTGGCCGCGGCGTATATGGCCAACAGCTTCAACAACATTATGGACATGCTCCAATTGGTATTTGCATTTGTAAATGCTCCCCTATTTGCGACATTCCTCCTTGGGATGTTCTGGCGCAGAACAACTGGAAACGGGGCATTCTTTGGGTTAGTATCTGGAACTTTGGCCGCGGCAATCCACCACGGCCTTACGCTACCATATGGTGCCTCCGCTGGCATTAAAGGTGGGTGGCTAGTTTCGGAAGTGTTGCACCGCTACCCATCTGAAATGGCACAAAATTTTTGGACTGCTATTTGGTCATGGTCAAGTTGTTTTGTCGTCACCATTCTTGTGAGCTTATTGACTAAACGCCTCAAGACAGATGACGAGCTACGTGGACTGGTATTTTCCCTCACCGAGCGCAGAACAGATAGATACCTTGTCTGGTATAAGCGTCCTGCAGTACTTGGTGCGATAATACTTGCCTTTGCAGTTGCCTTAAACATAATTTTTGCATAAGGAGCACACTGTGAAATTCGACCTGCGACTACCCATTGGACTTTTATTTATTGCATACGGAGCCATATTACTTATCTATGGCCTTTTCACTTCAGAAGCTATGTATCAGTGTTCATTAGGGATCAATGTCAACCTGCTATGGGGGGCTGTAATGCTTGTATTTGGAGGAATAATGTTTGCGTTAGCATTTTACACCAGACGCAAAGGTGCTGATTCATGACTTCAGCAATCGTTGATGATATATCTAGGTCATTTCATACGAAGTTTGGAAAGGAATCCATCCTAGTAAAAGCACCAGGTAGGGTCAACCTCATCGGCGAGCATACCGATTACAACGAAGGATTTGTTTTACCTGCGGCAATAGACAAAGCCATTTTTCTTGCAATTAAGCCAAGTGCCACCACCTTGAACCACTGGGTGTCGCTAGACATGGAGCAATCTTTTGAAGCATCCATTGATGCTATTGAACGCTCCAAATTGCAATGGCCTAACTATCTGCAAGGTGTACTGGTTGAATTAGGAAATCTTGGGATGGCTGTTCCTCCGACCAATATTGTTTTTGGAGGTGATATTCCCATCGGTAGCGGGATGAGTAGTAGTGCCGCTTTAACTACAGGCTTTGCTTTTGCTTTGAATCAATTATTTGGTTTAGGACTGTCTCGCATCGATATTGCAAAATTAGGTCAGCGAGCTGAAAACAATTTTGTTGGTATAAAGTGTGGCATCATGGATCAATTTGCTTCGGTTCTAGGATGCGAAAAAACGCTACTGCATTTGGATTGTCGAGACATCACCTACACCTACGTCCCATTCAACCGCAATGATGTTCGCATAGTACTGTGTGACACTCAGATAAAGCACAACTTAGCTGAAAGTGAGTATAACCTGCGCCGATCACAGTGTGAAAGAGGAGTGGAAATTCTCAAATACTACTTCCCTGATGTGAGTAGCCTGAGGGATGTAAATCCAGAAATGATGCAATCCCATGAACAGAAGATGGATGATGTTGTTTTTCGCCGTTGCACCTATGTTATCGCTGAAAACCAACGAGTCGCAAAAGCGTGCAATTCATTGACCACAGATGATTTTGTTGCCTTTGGTCAGGCCATGAACGACAGTCATCAAGGTCTAAGGGATGATTACGAAGTGAGCTGTCCAGAACTGGATGTCTTACAGTCTGTTGCAGAAAAAACCGAAGGTGTTTTTGGCAGTCGCATGATGGGGGGAGGCTTCGGAGGATGTACCATCAACTTGGTGACAGAAGCATCACTAGAAAATTTCCAACAGACACTGGGCAAAGTCTTTCGCCAAAAACTAGCAAAAGAGCCAATAATCCATATTTGCCAACTTAAAGGGGGAACGGAAATATTGGAATAATTACCAGACGTAGAGTAATAGTATAAACGTGGGTTTAAGGCTTAAACGGTTAATGTTACTTTGTTCAGATGTGGCGGGTTGTCTGGATTCATGCCACGCTCGCGTGCAAGTTGCTCAACCGCCAGATGGAAAACTTGGATGATGACCAACGGATCGAGCCAAGGGTCACCAGCGCATGGGAGGACGATGTTGGCCTCATCTGATTTTTGTGTGGAAATTAATAACACATCAGCACCAAGGGCTCTCATCTCCTTAGCTGTATCAACAATATCTTTTTGGGCAGGCCCGCGAGGGGCAAACATCAATATTGGATATTTTGGCTCAATTAGTGCCTTTGGGCCATGTTTTACTTCTGCCGAAGAAAATGCTTCGGCCTGAATAGAGCATGTTTCTTTGAATTTCAATGCGGCCTCCATTGCAATTGAGCAACTTGGGCCCCTGCCCAATACAAGCGCGTTTTTTTTGTTGTGAAACAATTCTACGACTTGGCTTAGTTGAGTCTTTTGGGCGACTTCCAAGATTTCAGGGAGCCTTTTTAGTGCATCCAAAAGAGCCTGATTGTGGCTCCAGTGTCCAACAAATCGAGCGATAGCGGCTAGGCTTGCAATAAAAGATTTTGTTGCGGCTACGCTTTGCTCAGAGCCTGCATACAAGGGGAAAAAGAATTCCGCGGACTTTGCCAGTGGACTATCTTCAACGTTAATAAACGCCACTGTTTTTGCCCCGGATCGTGCACATTCATCAAATGTAGACACTATATCCGGACTCTTGCCAGACTGGGAAACTCCGATAGCCAGCGAGTTTCTCATTTTGAGTGGAGATTGATATAGTGTCACAACTGATGGTGGAAGAGACATAACTGGAATACCCATCTGGGCAGTTATCATGTATGCGGCATAGCTACATGCATGATCTGATGAGCCCCGTGCGACTGTAGCTATGAAGGCTGGAGCGTTTTTCTGTAGATAAACTCCTAGTTCGTGAAATCTGTCCTCATCTTGGGACAACTGCCTAGCTATTACCGAAGGTGTGGATGTTGATTCCAGAAACATTTTCGAGGTCATGGTACTATCTCCTTTTACATGATATTTCATTCCGTTCCCTGATAGAAAGGTGCGATTTCAAAACTAGAGAAAATTCCAGCAGTGAAGTTTAGCTTTGTCATGGATTCCAAAAAGACTTATACTTTACAGACCATAGTTCTAGTAAATTATACATTGGAGTAGTTTATGAAAATTCTAGTCACAGGTGGTGCCGGTTTTATAGGTAGCCATTTTGTCGATCGCTTTTTGGCCGATGGACATGATGTTTCGGTACTGGATAATTTGCGAAGCGGTGCTAGGAGTAATGTAGACCCTAGAGCAGAATTTGTTTTTTTGGATCTAAAGGACAATGCCCTAGAAGCAGAGGTTGCAAAGATAAAACCAGATGCCATTTTCCATTTGGCCGCTCAGATCGACGTCAGAGTTAGTTGCGAAGACCCCATATTTGATGCAACAGAAAATATATTGGCAACCTTGAGGCTAATTGAAGCTGGTCTGAAAAATGGAATGAAATTCTTTGGCTTTGCTTCCAGCGGGGGGGCAATTTATGGTGAGGCAACCAATCCCCAACCTGAAACACATCCTGAGGTTCCTATGAACCCGTACGGCGTTGCGAAGTTGGCTGTGGATAAATACTTATACTCCTATTCAATTCAACGAGGACTCAAGAGCGCATCAATGCGATTTTCCAATGTTTATGGGCCTAGACAGGGCGCAAAAGGTGAGGCAGGCGTGGTTGCTGTGTTTGCCAAACTGTTGCGAGATGGGAAACCACCTTGCATTAATGGCGATGGACTTCAAACTAGAGATTTTGTTTTTGCCCCTGATTTAGCCGAAGCTGGTAGCCTGATACTACAGCAATCTGCAACAGGCATATTCAATCTGGGCACAGGAGTTGAAAACTCGGTATTGGATTTAGCGGTTCAGCTCTGTAATATTGCCAATGTGGATGCGTCTATGATTAGGCATAGAACGGCCATTCAAGGCGAACAGAGGCGAAGTGTCCTGGATTCATCGAAAGCATCCAATAAATTGGGCTGGAACCCTAGAACTAGCTTCCCAGCTGGCCTAAAATTGACTTATGATTGGTTTGTAAAAAACAGGCTGGAGGATATTTGATGAAACCTGAATTGTTGGTTATGGCGGCTGGAATGGGCAGTAGATTCGGCGGCTTAAAACAGCTTGAGCCTGTAGGCCCAAGTGGCGAAAAAGTTATGGACTACGGCATTTATGACGCAAAAAAGTCTGGAATCGAGAGGGTTGTATTTGTTATTCGGCGCGATTTTGAAAATGAATTTCACATGGAAGTCGGGTCTAAATATCGTAAGTGGATGGAAGTAGACTATGCGTTTCAGGAACTAACTGATCTACCAAGCGAATTTGCAATACCAGAGGGTCGGCAAAAGCCTTGGGGTACTGCTCATGCAATTCTATCTTCTAGACATGTCATCAATAATCCATTCATTGCCATGAACGCCGATGATTTTTATGGAAGAAATGCTTTTAGTCTGCTTGCGAATTGGCTCTCCAAGCCAGTTCCGTCTCAGGTAGACCGCTATGCTATGGTGGCTTTTAGATTGACGAACACGCTTTCGGCCAATGGGACAGTTACTAGGGGTATTTGCGAGGTAGATGAGCTAGGAATGTTGAAATCAGTGGAAGAATGCCTGTCCCTTGAGGCAACCGAAGATGCTGTCCGTGATATTAAACCTGATGGCTCTTCAGTCTTTTTTTCTGGAAATGAACCTGTATCTATGAATTTTTGGGGATTTCAACCAACCCTTTTTGGCCATTTAGAGGAGCTATTTATTGATTTCTTGCATGAGCATGGACAGGAACAGAAATCTGAGTTTTATATTCCTGTAGCAGTAGATAATCTGATACGTGCGGGCAAGGCAGATGTTCAAGTACTTAGTTCGCCAGACCCTTGGTTTGGTGTCACCCATCGCGAAGACAAAGAATTAGTAGTCTCACGCATACAGGAATTAGTAAAGAGTGGCGAATATCCACACTCACTTTGGAGCTAAAAATGACTATTGTTTTCCTCGAAGATGTAATCAAACAATTTGATATTTTGGGCGACTATGTATCAGCAGAACCGTATGGCAATGGTCACATAAACGATACTTTCGTAGTGGTATTCGATCAGGGCGGGACTATTGTCAAGTATATTGTTCAACGCATAAATGACAATATTTTCACAGAGCCTGTCAGAGTGATGGAAAACATTATCCATGTAACCCAACATATTAGAAAAAAGGCAGAAGCTAAGGGAATTGAAGATATCAGCAGACGGGTTTTGACCTTGGTTAAAACTCTAATGGGAGAAGATTTTGCCCGTGATCCGGATGGTCATGTTTGGCGTTGTTATATTTTTATCGAAGACTCTAAGAGTTGGGACATTATTGAGACTCCTAGTCAGGCTTTTGAGGCGGCTAAAGCCTTTGGGGCATTTCAAAGTGACTTGATGGACTATGACGGACAAAGGCTTTTTGAAACTATTCCCTTGTTTCACCACACCCTAAATCGTTTTGCTACGCTTCAAAAAGCCATTCAAGACGATGTCAAAAACAGAGCCATAAAAGTTAAATCAGAAATTGACTTTGCGCTTTCACATGAGCCACTTGCCGGTTGTCTCTTGTCTCTTCAGGAAAAAGGGGTTATCCCTGAACGAATTACCCACAACGATACCAAACTCAACAATGTGTTGCTGGATGATAAAACTGGGGAGGGCATCTGTGTATTAGACTTAGATACAGTTATGCCTGGCCTTAGCTTATATGACTTTGGGGACATGGTGAGAACGGCTACTAATCCGGTGGCAGAAGACGAACTTGACCTTAGCAAGGTTGTAGTACAAACCAGAATGTTTGAGGCAATCGCCAAGGGCTACTTAGAAGGCACTGCTGGGGCATTGCTCCCAGTTGAGAGGGAGCACTTGGTGACATCAGGTAAGTTGCTCACCTATGAATGCGGGATCAGATTCCTGACTGATTACCTTCAGGGCGATGTTTATTTCAAAATCAAGAGGGAAGCTCACAACCTAGATCGGTGTCGCACCCAGTTTGCCTTGGTTAGGTCGCTTGAGGAACATGAAGAAGGCTTGGTAAAATTTGTTAGTACACTCTCATAGGCTTCACCGCCCATAATTTTGTAGATAAATATTTGTCTGGAGCAAAATCGTGAATACAGAAAACAAGGATTCAAAGCGTCTTGTCTTTAACATGCGCTATTTGCTTTTTATTGCAGGTCTTGGTGGTCTGCTTTATGGCATAGATGTTGGTATTATTGCCGGTGCATTGCCTTATCTCGAAAGCAGTGCTTCTGTAGCTTGGAAACTAAGTGCTCAGCAACTCAGCTTTGTGGTTGCGGCTGTATTGCTTGGAAGTGTGTTGAGCTCCCTGTTTGCAGGCATGTTATCTGATTTGTTTGGCAGGAGAGCTATCATGGTGCTCTCCGGTATTCTTTTTACCTTGAGCATTCCTGTGATCGCTCTGGCATCTGGCTATACACCGCTTCTGCTGGGTCGCCTACTGCAAGGTGTTTCGGGAGGACTAATAGGCGTAGTAGTGCCTTTGTATCTTGCAGAAGGACTTGGAGCTTCCAATAGGGGTAAAGGAACAGGTTTGTTTCAATTACTTCTGACAATCGGATTGGTGCTTGCCGCCTTGATTGGCTTGTTCTATGCCAATAAAGTAGAGGGAGTAGAAAAAGCAGTGGCAGGGGCAATGGATGCCGCAGACAAAATTCTTGTAGCAAAGGACAGTGCATGGAGGTCGATTTTCTGGATGAGTATTTCTCCCGGAATTATTTTTACGATCGGTGCTTTTTTTATTTCTGAAAGTCCCCGCTGGCTATTCCAGAAAGGTAAGTTTGAAACCGCGCTAAAGGCACTTCGCAAGACTAGGACAGAAGAAGAGGCCACCATTGAGTTCAAGGAAATGGAAGCAAGCGCAGTTGCTCCCAAAGTGGAAGGTGGCAAGGTTTCATATAAAGACAGCTTGCTCAGCAAAAAATATGTGGTTCCCTTTATCCTTGCATGTGTCATCTTGGCCTGCAATCAAGCTACAGGAATCAACTCCATACTGGCATACATCGTCAACATACTTAACAACGCCGGATTGCCAGGTTCTATAGCTAACTGGGGTGACTTGAGCGTTAAATCTCTCAACGTAATTATGACGGTGGTGGCAGTTATACTAGTAGATCGCAAGGGGCGCAAATTCTTGTTATCTATGGGTTCGGGAGGCATTGTTGTTAGCTTGCTTGTTGCAGGAATGCTCTTTTGGAGATCAGAGCAGGGGCAGGTTGATATAAAAGCCCATTTTGAAACCATGATTCAGGAAAATTCTCTAATTGTGCCTGTAATTGATGACGAGTTGTTATTGCGTGCTGGTATCCCTACGGATGGGCGCGCCCAACAATTAACTCTCGTCTATAGCTATGGCCCCTTTACTGATGTCCAGACCAGGCGGACAGACGATGTATACCAAAAAGAAATAAAAATTAACTTGGAGGATACTGTTCAAAAAGACAGTGTTATAGGAAAATTTTTCCGAAAAATTCACCTAAATCCATTTGCAGACCCAGCTAAGGGGGTTTCTGCAGAACTAGTCATCGAAAAAGCACTGATAGGAGCGGTACCCAGCATAACCAACGGTTGGCTTACAGCGATATGTATTCTAGCTTTTATCAGCTTCTACGCCGCAGGGCCTGGCGTTTGTGTTTGGCTAGCACTCTCAGAATTAATGCCAACTCGAATTAGGTCTAATGGTATGAGTATCGCGCTCCTGCTAAATCAATTTGTCAGCACCACCATCGCCGCTGTTTTCTTACCGATGGTCGGTAACTATGGATATGCGGCAATGTTTTTCTTTTGGGCGGGCTGTACCGTAATCTATTTCATCACCGCCGCATTTTTCTTACCTGAAACGAAAGGTAAAACGCTTGAGGAGATCGAAGCCCATTTTGGAGGCCGTTCATAATATCTGTTTTCTATAGAGCCTTTTTCAATACCCGTCAGAGTTTTGAAACAACGGAGTTGGCTAGGCTGTGCCATAATAAAGCCGCACACTGCTTTAACTTGGAAGCGATTTGGAGGCACAGACCTTACAATGGGTTTTGAATTACCTCCCGTGCCTTTACAGAGTTTTTTAAATGTTAATTGAAATCATAGCAATTGGTTCTGAATTATTAAACGCGGGAAGGGTAGACACCAACTCTATCTGGATAGCAGAACGACTAGGAGAATTGGGGCTTGAACTGACCCTAAAAACATGTGTAGGAGATGACACCGCCACATTAAAAGCCTGTATCGTAAATGCACTTGAGCGCGCAGACATAATAATTACCACAGGTGGCTTGGGGCCAACCTTCGACGACCAGACGAAAGAATCCTTTGCAGAAATCATCGGTGTGCCAATGTTCAAAGACGACCAAGTCCGGGCAAAGATAGATAATTTCTTTCAGGCCGGACGTGTGGTCACAGAAAATAATTACAAACAAGCCTTAATACCAAAAGGTGCAGAAGCAATCCATAACCCACTAGGAACGGCTCCCGGCATTTACTGGACAAATCTTCCATCCCACCCAAAGTGCAAAATAATAATGCTCCCCGGTGTGCCAAAGGAAATGATGGCTATTTGGGAGGGCGAAATCCACTCTCGCCTAAAGGGCTTAGCAGGGCAATCAAATAAAACAATGCGCTTTGTTGTCGGTGGCAGGGGTGAGAGCCTATTGGATGAAAAAACCCTACCCATAAGAGAGCTTCACTCCCACTTGCAATGGACAATCCTCGCCCCAAAAACCCATGTTGAATTTTTAGTTCGGTCGAAGAGCGAAAAAGACCTGCAATCTGTGAGAAAAGACATGGAAAACGCTTTAGGCGACGATTTAATTTGTGTTGGCAGTGGTCAGCCAGAAACAATTTTGCTAGACATGCTGGTCGAGCGTGGCGAAACTGTGGCACTGGCTGAAAGCGTGTCTGGAGGTATATTGGCCTCCCGCCTGGCAAGCCAACCGGGGGCTAGTAGAGCCTTTGCCGGCGGGGTAGTGGCCTATACTCCCATCGCCAAAACCATGCTAGTTGGCGTGGCAACTGATTTTATTGACACCCACGGCACTGTAGGCAATGCTATCACTATAGAAATGGCAGAACGAATACGAAAAAAGATGGAGACTACCTGGGGTATAGCAATAACAGGAAACGCTGGCCCCAGTATTGACCCAAACTCTTCTAGCCAAAATGGGGCAAACCAAATAGGGAGGTGCTATATTGCAGTTGCTGGCCGATCTGGCACAACCTGCCAAAGCCGTGACATACACGGCGACAGGGCAGACATTCAGCTCAGGGCAACAAATTGGGCAATAGACATGCTAAGGCGTTTGCTATAGTCGTCTACTTGCTCCGAGCACTGCTTGCCACAAGTAAACGACTATATTTATTTTCTGTCGACCTTGATTGAATATTTATTGTCAGCGAGGCCAGACAACCAAAAATAAACTTCGCATGGATCTGGAGCCGTGTTTTTTAGACTCAACACAGTTCTTTTTGCCTTCAACTGATTATCCATGTCTCGCTTGATCTTTGAATACAGTGGATGGCTATTGTCTCTTGGCAAAAGCCAGTTGAGGAAATAGCTATCAGGGGGCATAGCCTTCAAGGACAGCTTAACTTGCTCTCCGGGATTGAGTTGGACAGAAAAAAAGCGTATGCCCCTTTTTCTCGAGTCTGTAGAATCATTAACTCCTGCGTACGAATAGGATTTGTCCTCAGGCATAGCATTTTCCGCAATTAGAGTGACATCTCGAGGAACGCGTATGTTTTCTTGTGCACCCTTGGAGTAGTCCATCTGGCTCTGTTGGGTGTTTTCCTGCCCAGAACTAGTTAAGTTATGCGTACCTGACATAAGCAAAAATGAAAAAGCAAAGATACCATAGCAATTCATAGTGGACTCCTTGTGAAATTTGGATTCTTCGATAATTTTACTTGTATAGTGGATTACTTTCAGAGCAGTACAGAGTCACTTGTTCATTTGCTCCAAGCATTGCTTTTCACAAGTAAATAACAAAAAGTGTCAACTGATCTAAAAAAATGGGGACGCATAGCATCCCCATTTAGGCCAACTACAACGATCTAGTAAGGCATTTCAAACTGGTACTTCACCGTCAGGCCAATCCAAGCTGGAAAAACTCGGTTATATCCAGCTACCTTATGTGGGGATACCAAGACATCTCTTCTTGGCGAACTTTGCGAATCGTTCTTCCATGTGTAGAGGTTATAGTCAAGGCTGACGCTGAGGTCTTTCCACACATTGTAATTAACGCCAAATCTCAGGCCCAGTTTTGCTTTGCCTTCGGGGTGTGGTCCTGGAGGCAAGGGGGTGCCATCGTATTTGAAATCATTTGGGTAGTTAGTGGCTCTTAGTTGGGCCAGGTAGTCGCTCTCAGTATCGCGACGGCCATCCCACCACATATAGCCAACACCCAGATAGGGCTTTAGACCGGCAACTGGGGTCTGAAAGGTAAAATCAATCCCCACGCCCCAAGACATAAGATTTTGCTGAAGTTCTATGGCTTCGTTGTAATCGCCACTCCAGCGGGTGTAGCGACCGAATAGCCGAAGACCAACGAACTCATCCTGCCTAAAGTCGTAACCCATTTCAAATCCGTGGCCAGTGGTTTTGCCACCCTGATAGGCTCTTAAGTCTGCTTGCGAGAAACCCATCGTTGCGCCGAGGTATAGCGGTTTCTCGACATCCTGTGCTATCAGCCCTAGAGAGGCAGTACCCAAGATGCAAAGAGTGCATAGTTTTTTAATCATTAATAATCCTCCTGAAAGCTAAAACTTGAGCCCAAGGCTGGTTGAATAGTTTCTGTTTCCACTGCGTTGGTTAATCAAACCAAACCTATCGAAGTTGTTTACCTGGAACCCAGCATCATAGTCCCATGGCAACGTGCCTCCACCGTAGCCCATTATAAGGGCGGTGGCGGCGTCAGCAGAGCCAACACTGTGATTTGGGTATACGGTATTAAAGATGTCGCCAATCTGGAATTCTGCAAAGAAGTTCAACTTCCCTTTGAGAGGAATGGTAAAATTCCACTTGAAGTCAACCATGAAGTTATCCATGTCGGTCCACTTACCGCGTCCATTAAAGTATCTGTTATAGGCAGTAGGGATGTTGACTGTCAGGATTGAGCCATCATGAGTGGGGTTGAAATAAGCCCAATATGGATTATTACTGGCGTTTCCAGTATTGTTTAATTGTTGCGAGGCACGGCGATCCATTGGGGCACCAGTCTGGTAGTTGCCGAGCATAGAGAATGTGTGGCGAATGCCTCCTCTTTCTCCAAGATTCCATGTAATCCATGTATTGATGACATTGTGCTGGCTGTACCTCAACTCACCTTTGGGGTTCCACCATTCGGTGGGAACACCTGCGGCCTCATATAGTTCCGGCCACCTAGAAGACGTATAATAAGAGTTATTGCCCTCTCTCCAAGGCTCATAGCCTTTTGTGCGCGCCACTGTCCAGTTGCCTGCGAAGTGTAAGTTTTGGTATGCCGACTTGTATAGAGGATAGCTCCACTCCATTTCGAGCCCATGATGGGTTCTGCTACCTTTTGGATCCACCTTCAGAATCTGCATATAGCCACCATAGGTCTGTTGCACGGGGTTGGTGATGACGGGATCGGGAGTCCCAAACCTCTGCCAAACATCTATGTAGTCGCGGAAAACAGCCGAAATGCGGAAAGAACCACCATTTTCAAAACCACGCCGATAGCTGAGAGCATATTCAACCGCGGCTGTGGGTTTGAGTCCTGGGTCGACCCAGTACTGAACATGGCTGTCTGTCATCGAATATAGGTGCCCATAGTTGGATGGATTTATTACATCTTCAAAAGATACCCATTGTGGATTTTCGGGTGTACCAGTGCCCTTATCCCAGAAATAGGTAAAAACCTGGTTGCCGTTGTATTTCCCAAACAGGTTAGTTAAACTTCCGCTATTTATAGTCCCTCTGAAGTGGGCATAGGAGAATGAGAAGAGGTGTTGATTGTCGCCAAAGGGGTCGTATTTAACTTCGAACCTGGGTGTAATGGTACTTGAGTCTATATAGCGACCACTAACGGCATCCGCGGTATATTTATCATACCGGAGGCCTGCCATGATGCTCCAGCTATCATTTATAGACCAGAGGTCATTTACATAGATACTGGTTGTGAGGTACTCGTTAGTATCACCGCCAGAACCAGACCAGTTGGTCGTCCTGTATTGAGGAATATAATTAGTAGCTGCCCTTAAAGACTCATAAGAGTAACCGGTAGAGACACCATTGTCATAAATAGTCCCTGTTCCAGTCTGGGCAAGGGAGCCGATGTAATTATAAACAGCGTACATCCCATCCAGTCTGCGGGCAGGTGAATAGAACATTTGATTATTGGGGCCGTACTGCACAGAGTTTAGTGAACGTTCGGCCAATCGTTCAACGCCGAAATCTATGTTGTGACTTTCGGTAAACCAGTTGTAATTGACACCCCAAGTCTCGGAGTTTCTTACTTCTCTGGGTCCCATACCAGTCTGGCCATTTGACAACACAGAACCTGCCGAATACTGGTTGCCCTGTCCAATAATTGATGTAAGCGCTTCATTGTTATACCACTGATTGATATAAATAGGATCCCCAGGACCACTTGCAAAGGCGATTTCATTAATTCTTTCGCCCCACCTTGCTTCAAGAACGCCATTACCTCCGAATACACCCCTGTATTCAATAGAGTTGAAATCCCTGTCAGAAGACTGATAGTCAACAAAGTCTGTACCACCCCACCCTTGGAAGTATGGGCCGAAGGGGTTGCGGGAAACCTGTGCAGAAACCTGATGGTTTTGCCCGATTAGCCAAAACAGTTTGTATTGGTAAATTTCTGATGGATAAGCACCGTAAGCGGTGAGAGAAGTGTTTGGTGTGGTTCCCCAAAGGTAGCCCAAATTGTCACTTGCCCCTTGGAAGTTGGGGATAAATCTCCAACTTTGGAGAGAGTAGTTTGTGTTGGTGCTCTGACCATTTGTGGCAGGAGTGAGAACCGTGCCAAAAGAGAATGTCAGGTGGTCAGGAATAATCGGGCCAAACACTGTAACTTCCCAAGTCTTGCTGATGTTATCTATACTAAGAGTCGGGGGATTAGAAAGCCTCTGTCCCAGTCTACCAAACAGTCCACGATTTGACTGAGTGTTCCACCAGCCGTGGCCAAGATTGGCTCTGATGGTACCTTCGAAGTAGTTCTTCCCAGTTTTTGTGGAAATAGCCACCAAGCCACCGGAATTATTGCCGTACCTAGAATTCAGAGCGGACTGCATGACTGCGACATCCTCGATCATGTCATTCAAAACTGCTTCATAGTTTCTGCCCTGGCGAACCGTTGGGTCTTTAAGGCTGATACCGTTGACCATAAAGGCTGTTTCACCAGTCAGACCACCGCGAACAACTGGGTAGTCGGTGGCACCGCCAACACCAGGGGAAAGCCAGATTGCTCCATAGGCATTTGACGATACTGGCAGGGAAGCCAAAGTCTCTAAGTCGAAATTGGTCGAAGTTTTTGTTTGGGTTTTATCGACAGTGGCTGAAACCCCTACGATTTCAACTTCTGTTGCGGCCACGGTTGTTGCCTTGAGATCAAAATTTTGGCGAACAATACCACCGCCTGCCACTCTGAAGGTGGACTTACTACCGATAAACCCGGGCTTGCTTACGGTGAGTGTGTACTGACCGGGGAGCAGTAGGTTAAAACGGAAATTGCCCTGTTGGTCTGTAACCAAGGTGCGAGAGACTAAAATAGCGTCGCCGGAAATAACCAGAGTTGCTCCTACTGCTGGTACTCCGCCTGGTTCCCTTACCGTCCCAAGAACGGACCCCACACTTTCCTGCGCCGATAGGCTAGTGGCTACGAGTGTAGCCGCCAGAAAAGTCAATCCTTTCGTGTTTAACATCATTATTTTCCTCCAAATAAGTTTAAATAATTGACATTGTTTTGGCTAAAAACGTAGGCCAATGCAAAAATCTAGAGTTACCTTGCTGTCAGAACCAGTAGTTGTGTGGGCAGTTGCCCCGGTATAGACAAAAGGCTGATACTCTACAGTTGAGTAAGACATCCAACCAAGATTTACCTCGGTAAAGAAATGTTTGTCCAGTCGCCACTGAGCACCTACAAAGAAGCCAGGGCTTACGGAGTTAGCGGCAGGAGTATGGTTGAGGCCCTCACGATGCACCAACACAGGAGTGCCGGCGGTTGCGGCTGGTACTGTAGGTATGCGATCGTACACCCTTAATTCGCCAAGTACTTCCTGTTGGTAGATCATGGAAAATACTGTCAGGCCAGCATGGGCATAAAAGTTGGTATCGGGAAAATTGTATCTGTAGCCCAATGTAAGGCCCCAACCCTCTAATACGTCATGCCTCATGTCAACAGAACCACGGGTGGCAGAAGCCGGGTCTTGATTAAAAATATGACCAGTGCCTGTAGGGGTATAGCCTACGCCAGTCCAAAAATTAAAGTCGCCATAGCCAGCGGGTTTATTTGTGAGCCGCGTCCTGTCTTTCCAGTCCGCCTTCCAATACTTGTATCCAAGTTCGGCAAATAATTCGTCTTTAGGACCGATTAAGGAAAGTTTGTAGTCGCCCGTGACTGCAAAGTTGAGTGCCCCCCGGGAGTTTTGGGCTTCAATGCCACCAGTCAGAGCCATACCACCACCAAACTTGATGCCATAGGATATTTCCTGAGCGTTGGCCTGATGCGATGTCCCCAACAGCACTAGTGCTACCAAGGGTATATTAAAAATTGATCTCATCGTGAAATACCTCCTATTGACAGAATTGACTGTCCAAAAAATGAGATGGTGAAAGAAATTGAACTGCGAATTGCCATACAACCTTTCAAAAAATCGTTATCGTTACTTACGCTCTTAACACTGGCTGATTGCCCCACATTTTCCCTCCCTGAGAAGGGGGGAACAGCTATAGACTTGGCTTGTATTGACGCAGTAAGTATTTGGATTTACAATACATTATGAGACAAAGCACAAAAAAACACTCAAAAAATGGTAGTTTTGGGCGCGAAGCCACATGCTCTGAAAGACAGATTGGGCGATTCCAAAAAAATGGCCTGGGAAGTTGCCAAGATAGTAGCTCCGTGACAGTGGCAGATGCCATACATGCCTATTTCTGTGAAGGCGAAAGGCGAGGGATGAAGAGCATAGCCAGAAGCAGAATGAGCGCAAATGCTTGGATTATCCCCATGCTTGGCAACCAAGAAGTTTCAAAACTGAGCAGAGAATTGCTTGAAGGTTGGCTGGGAGCCGTTGCCGAAGCTCCGCGTAGGGTTAGGACGAAATTGGGGCAAGCGCAAGCCTTTGCCCAGCCACCGGTAACTGATGAGGAAAAGAGGGCACGAAAAGACTCTGCTAACCGAGTTCTTACAATTCTTAAGGCGGCTCTAAACTATGCTGTCGACCGGGAATTTGTGCACATTGTAGACCCACCATGGAGAAAAATTAAGCCTTTCAGGGGCACTGCGAGAGCCAGAGCTAGGTTTTTAAGCATGTCAGAACAGGTAAAACTCCTCGATGCCTGCCCGCCTGAGTTTGGAAACTTAGTAAAGGGTGCGTTGCTTACTGGTTGCCGATACAGCGAATTGGCACGGCTACGATGCAGGGACTATAACTCAGGCACAGAAATTCCAACTATCTTTGTTGCTGTTTCAAAGAGTAGCAAGCCTCGCCACATAGTCCTGACAAGTGAGGGAGTAGCACTCTTTGAAGAGCTTACGTCCAAAAAACAAAGCCCCAACGATCTAATTTTTACTAACAGCATTAAGAGAAAAAAGCGCAATGGATTAGAAAGCAATGGGTGGCTAGAAAGCGACCAAAAACGATATATAAAGGATGCCTGCACAGCCGCCGGACTCGAAAGGGTATCATTCCATGAACTGAGGCACACATACGCCTCGATGTTGCTAAACAACAAGTGTCCTACGCCTGTGGTGGCTCAACAACTTGGACATTCTGATTCCAGAATGGTAGAAAAGCACTATGGACACCTCTTGTCCTCCTATGTAGCAGGTATGGTAAGAGCCACCATGCCTGTTATAGGCATTGTTGGGACTGATAGTTTTCGCTAGGCCAGGACACATGAGCGAATTTCAAAACATAAATTTTTTCCAGTATGGAAACCGCCTGAAACGACCTGTTTTGGAGAGTTGCTAGGTGAAATACATGGTTTCTGGGCAAATACAGGAATTTAGAAAAAAGTTCCCTAAATTTTAAAAAAAGTGTAAAATTTTTGATATGAGCGGTTGAATTTTTTGTAACAAGGTAGTAAATTGATAGCTGGCAGGAGGTCTTATTGATTTTTTCCCATTTCATTGAAGAATTTCATGTCTTGGTTCCCTCGGTGGATCAATACTGCTTTTGTTCCCCCCTTCTCAGGGAGGGATATTGCAAAGAAAATTCTGTGGGGGAATCACCGGTGTTCAAACAAATTTGGTCGAAGGGGGGTGATTGGTTTCAGAGTGAAACTAAAGATTTGGGGAAAAGTTCCCAAAATTTTGAAAATAACGAAAATTTTTTATTGATATTTGAAAAAGCTATTGTAAAATCTTTGCAAGTAGCATCCGTTTTTGTCGAAAACACGCTACGTAATTTTTGAGGGGGTTTCCCATTTTGTTTTTCCTAGTTGACCGATATTGTCTTTTGTCCCCCCTTCTCAGGGAGGGAAAATGTGGGGCAATCAGTAAAATTTGTGTAAATAGGTTTTCTCACTGGGGCTCCCTGTCTCCATAAACCATTGCAAATGAAAGAAAGGTTTTTAGTGTGTTCGCAATCAACTTCAACTTAATGTGCACGTTTGCACAAATATCATTTGGAGGAAATCAATGATATTCAAAACATCTCGGTACCTTTTGCTGGGGCTTGGCGTTGGCCTTTTCGTGAACGCCCAAGAGCCAACTTGGGGCTTTGGGCTTAAGGTTGGAGCTGGCATAGGACAGGCCTCTACAAACGAGCAGGTCTCCAACATGTCGGTTCACATGGCCTTTACGGCTCAGTACAAGATCGACAGCAAGTCAGCCTTTATTGGCGAGCTAAAGTACATCTACTTCAAAGCCGATGATTGGGAAAACCCAATGTTTGAAGCCCATGCCACAAAGAATTTTTATTCTGCAGGGGAAATGTGGCTTGACCATCTTCAGCCAGGCACCAAGGTGTGGAGTTCGATGTACTACTCCATAGACTATCGTAAGAGTGACCTAGATGGTTTAGTCTTTGGCTTTGGTTACAAGCGTTCTATTATGGACACCAAGTGGTCGTGGCAGGCTGGCATCAAATTTGATTGGCTAAAATCGCAGGATCAAACTCAGGGCCATGTTGGTCTGTTTGAAGACGAAGCATACGTCAATTCAAGACCTGCAAACGACCCCGGAGATGAAATTGTCAGATGGGTTGCCCTCAACGGCAAAAACACCATTAAGCCTGGCGTGTTTGCAGGCATTACTGGTTTTGTCAGCGAAAACGTATTTGTCGAATGCAATCTCTCAACTATTGCATACACTCAGCCTTTCTATACTCCCTACGTTTATACAGGCAATCCATCGACGGTTGTGGAGAATTCCAGAAATAAAATTGTGCTTGAATTTAGCGCTGGTTTCAAATTTTAACGCCACGGTGCTTTGATAAGGAGAATTAAATGAAATTATCCCATTTAACATCACTGGGTCTGATGCTGGCCAGCGTTTCACTCATAGCGCAGGAGAGTACCGGAGTCTTGCTTGGTACTGTGAGAGATGAGTCAGGCAATCCAATAGCTGGTGCAACCGTGACAATCACATCCTCCGTCCTGTTGCAACCAAGAACCATACCAACAAATGCAAACGGCGAGTATCGCGCCCAAATGTTGCCACCAGGTGGTGGCTATACACTCACGGTTTCACATACCGGCTTATTAACCCGAAGGGTTGGTGGACTAACTGTCAGGTCTGGTGTCACCGCCAGGCAAGACATTGTCTTGAGGTCTGCTGATGTTGCTACTACAACCATCGATATCGTCGGAATGTCTGCCGCTGTGGACAAAACTGAAACCAAGGTATCCACTTCATTTTCTTTTGATGAAATTGAAGCACTGGTAGCTCCAAGTCTGAATGCCTGGGGTGCCTTGGCGATGTCCCCTGGCGTAGCTGGTAACATCACCTACCCAGTAATCCGCGGTGCCATTACTGGACAATCTCAATTTTTGGTAAACGGCGTTTCTGTGAGGGACTCACTGGTTCGCGAGGGTCGTCAAGATGAAAGCGTTATCGCCGACATCATCGAGGACATCCAAGTAATCCAAAGCCCATTGAATGCTAAATATGGCTTCACCTCTGGCGGTATTGTAAACGTCGTCACCAAGACTGGTGGCAACGAATTCCACGGCGGTGTCCGCATCAAGCTCGAAAATGATCTTTGGGCCGCTCGTACCCATGATACAGCCCCACGAGTTCCACATCGAACTCGTGTAGGCTTGCCACAGTCATTTGCAAGTGAGCCATACGAAGACCTACTCTGGAAAACCTACGAACTAAACTTCCGCGGGCCCATTTGGAAAGACCACATTACTTTCACCTACGCCGGCAGGTTTATCCCTGAAACAACCGGTTCGGCTGGTGTGGTCAATCTGTTTTCCAGTGGTACCCCTAGGCCATACAACCCCTATTTTGGCAAAGGGGAACTAGGCTTTACATACGGCCAGGTGGATATGACACCCGGTTACATCTATGGGGTAGATAAATTACTTACCCAAAACTATAAACTGTTCTGGCAGATTACACCGTCCCAGACCCTCTCCTTCGAGGCAACTGTAGACAAATCAGACTACTTTGACGACCAGTTGAGTGGCAATATTGACGTGGAAAATGGCCGTTACCTACAGCGTGCCCCCACTGACAATCGTGTGATTCAATACAATGCAATCTTCGGCAATTTTGTTGTCGACCTGAGGTGGGGCACTCACAACACAGACGTAGAATTTTCCTTTGGACCTGGAGATCCAATCTATCACGGGACATATTCCGCTGATGCCGAACATTTCTTTGATAGGAGACCATCGGCCAATTCCAACTGGTGGCAAGGTTCAGTGCTAACAAACGGTGATCGCGGAGACGGAATCCCCGAACACAGAAATACTGCAATGTTAGACGCAAACGTACAGTGGATGAAAAACAATCATCAGCTCGATTTTGGATTTGCACAGTTCCAAGACATTGTTAGAGGTGGCGGATACCCAGGTATCAACGGTGCTACTTATTATGTTCCAGGCCGTGTGGCGGATGGCAGGTATGTGGTGTGGAATGTCACCGGCACCTATGACGACCCGCTTCAAGGAGGCAGTAGCCCCACCGATGCTCTTTGGAGAACTGCCGCCCGCATTCCTCGTGTAGATGTCGTATCAACAACTGGCTCTAGATATGCTGACAACGAGTTTACAACTCAGGCGGTCTACGTAAACGACCTGTATACCATTAATGAAAAGTGGAGCGTAATGGCAGGTCTGAGGTTTGAAAAGTACATTTATGACAGCAAGCTGGGTAAGGAAATTGACAATTCAGACATCCTGCCGCGTCTTTCTGTTAAGTATGACCTCTTCGGCGATAACCAGCACGTTTTTGACTTAAGCTATGGTCATTTCCGCGGAACAATTGGTCCTGGAACCCTTGGCGGATTCATGCGCTCTCCCAACAACAGAAGTGTGAATTATTTCTGGAGTGCTGGCCAACTTGGCACTCCGCTGGGTGATGGCGTGCCGTACTTGGTTTCCAAGGAAGAACTCCTCAATCTAAACAACTATACCCCGTACAACTATGTTGACTCTGAACTTGGCAGACTAATTAGCCCAGACATCATGCCTGAAATGAGAACTTCTATCACGATTAATTACTCTAGGGCATTTACTACAGGTTACTTCCGCGTTGCGGCCATCTTTGACAAGTTCTCCGACATACCCTACATCTCGATACCTGAGTGGACAATTAAGTACACCCCAGATTTCCCGAACACTGGCATGGAAAACATTGCACCCTATGTTGACCGCTATTTTAGCATCGATCCCTATGGGAAACGAGACTACACAGCACTTGAGGCTGAGTGGCAACAAAGGCTCTTCGGCACGGCCAAGAGTAACTTAACCTGGGCGGGTAACTGGACAATGGCTCGTATCAAGGGCACCAGGCAGTGGAAGGAAGGAAATGTCGGCGATAACGCGGCCTACTACTATGAGCAATGGGATAAGGCCGGAGTACGCAGAGAAGCATGGAATCCCTATGGGGAGTTGGATGGAGTGAGTGAGCACCACAACATTAAGTCTTGGCTTACCTATCATGTGGGCGACCGCACCGGCGTTCAGACAGACTTGACCTTTATGGCCTCATATGTCACTGGCAGACCCTATAATCAGACTGCCAACATACGGTTGCCTGATGAGCTTTATAGCCAGGCACAGCTATACACGGTGCTGAATTATGCACGCTATGCGGCATTCTACTACAACGACTCGCGCGGCTGGTTCCTTAACCAAGATGGGCCACCCTCCTTTGACCTTAAGTGGAACATGAACATGCCCCTTGGTAAGATATCGCTATTCTCTTCAGTGAGTATCTTTAATGTTTTCAACCACTATAGCAGAACAGGCCTTGGCAGGAGTGTTCAAGCCGGGGATATATTTACTTCAGAGGGTATTTTCGACTTTGATCCTTCAGCACCAAACTATGGTATGCCTACAGGCCCATACCAGGCAATATGGGGGGATGCAAATGCCTACAATAAAACCAAGGGTTGGGCCGCGGGCAATCAGGGGCGGTACAGCCGTGGCGGATGGTCTTATAACCAGCGCTATATCTATGTCGACTTTGGTTTCCGTTTCTAATCTGCATGAGGAGATAAAAATATGACTAAATTTACTAAATCCCTGCTCATGCTTGGAGCAGTACTGGTGACTGCCAATGCGCAGGACACAGACAAAGCCTGGTATCTTAAGGCAAACCTAACCCTTCCATTTGCCGAAACTAAGGATTATCTAGGTGGTAAATCCAACGGATGGGGCTTTGAGGGGGGCTATGATTTTGGCTTACCCGATGACTTCAGCTTTATTACTCCTTGGGTTGCCTATTCCAGATTTGTTGGAAATGTCCGGAAGGACTATCCCGAATCAATTCTGCTTGGTCTCGAGCCAGCCGCTCTCGGACTGGATGTATATCAGATTGGGCTTAACTTTAAATATCAAACAAACTTGACTGGCTTGCGTCTTTGGGCAGGCATCAGCGTCAACTGGTTTGATGGCAATCAAATTACCGCTGGCTACACACCTGGCGAATTAGACCCTGCCGATAACCCCAGAACCGATGCACATGGCTTTGGCGAAAACAAGGCTAAGCTGGGTCTACGCATAGGTGCGGATTATCACTTTACTTCCGAGTGGAGTGCCCACCTTTCCTTCGATGCTAGTGCATGGAGATCCGACCCTGACAGGTACGTCCCGGGTGCCCTGGGTAACAGAACCGGTGTCCACGCCCTCAACCCAATGAGACCAAGCTGGTTTGCCATTTCCGTTGGCTACCACTTCTAGTAGCAATCTGTGTTATACCAAGTTGCTCCCATCCGGGTGGCAACTTGGTATAAGGCGACGGAACATTGTCGTCCGCATCGTTTTTGATGATTCGGGCTTTGCTCGCTTTTGAAAAAACTTTTACATTCACAGCGTTCAACCCGTTGATCGCTACTCGATTTTTGATAAGAGACGCTCATAATTTATGTGCGTCTCTTATCCCTTTATTACTTGCCTAGACTATCCATAGTATAAACTGGAAATAGTCTGTTGTTCAGACAAGGAGTTTGTTATGAAAAAATTTGGCATTTTGGTCTTGGCAATTTTGTTCCCAGTAGTGCTTTGTGGACAGGGTAGCGAACAGCCCAAGGTTGACTACAGCAAGCTGAGCCATGAAGTAACGGTGGTTCCCAAAGGGGTTACAAAGCTAGAGGAAAAATCGTTGCCAAGGTCTCTCGATCGGGAATCGTTGGATACTGATATAGCGTCGGCTATGAAGGGACAAAGGGTTTTTTCCATAATTATAAATCCAGGCGAAAAAATCAGACTTACCCTCAAGTGCATTCCAAGCAAGGCAATTAAAATTAATTGGGTGGTTCCTGTCGCAAATGACTTGCTGTTGACTGAGTTGAAGAGGCTAAACCTTAACCAGTTAAAGCTGAAATCCCCTCGAATAGAACTTAAAAATAAATTGCCTTTACCTTATGAAGCTAGTTTTTACTTGGCAGGCTCGTACGATACACCTTATACGGTTACAATAGATAGAAATTAGTTCCTTACAACTGTAGTCGTTCACTTGTGACAGGAACCGCTTGGAGCAAGTTAAATGGCTATAGCATTGCCTCCACGACCTTCCAGTCATATTCAGCAATGCCGTCTTTGCATAATGAGCATGGTTTCTGCGCCTCTTGTGTCAGCCATGCGTCATAAATAGCTAAGGCGCACATGGCCTCCGCCACCGGTAGTAATCTGGGTGCTATGCAGGGGTCGTGGCGACCACCAATTTCGATTTCTGTTTCTTGCCCTGTCAGATCAATTGTTTTTTGTTTTTGTCCGATAGAGCTTGTTGGTTTTACTGCCAGGCGCATAACGATGGCATCCCCATTGGAAATGCCCCCCAGAATACCTCCGGCATTGTTGGTGGAAAATCCTGTTGCTGTAATCGGATCATTGTGCTGGGAACCACGCATTCGTGTTGCCTTAAATCCGGCACCAAATTCAACGCCTTTTATACCCCCTATACTCATGCAAGCGTAGGCGAGCATGGCATCCAGCTTAGAAAATACTGGGTCTCCCAAACCTATGGGTAGCCCTGTTATGTGGATTTCGGCTATCCCCCCTACTGAGTCCCTTGCTTCCATTGCGGCCTCGACTGCGGCGCGTTGCTTGGGAAAGGTGCATGGATCGCATACTTTTAGTGGGTTGTGGGCTACAAATTCCCAGTCGATGGTTTCACATGCAATACCAGCAATTTCTCTGTTGAAGGATTTTATCGAAACCCCTAATGGAGTTAATTGCTGTTTTGCCCAAGCTCCTGCGGCTACTCTGGCGAGGGTTTCCCGCCCACTAGATCGACCGCCACCCCTGTAATCCCTTAGCCCATATTTTCGCTCGTAGGTCAGGTCACTATGCCCTGGGCGAAAAATATCTTTGATAGCTGTATAATCACTTGGGTTTTGACCCTCGTTAAATACTACCAGGGCAATCGGATGACCTGTGGTATGCCCTTCGTATACCCCGGACAATACGTGGACAATATCCCTCTCCTGCCTCGGAGATGCCACGTCGTTCTGGCCTGGACGACGGATGTCGAGTTCATGTTGTATGGCCACTTGGTCAAAGGGTAGACCGGGTTTTACGCCATCGATCACTGCTCCAACAGCGGTTCCATGGCTTTCGCCAAAGGTGAGTACCCTTAGGAAATGACCAAATGTGTTTGGAGAGGCATGGATCATGGTGACAGTCGCATTTTGAAACTTTTCCAATAGGTACATGCGCTTACAACGCTCTGCTTAATGCGAGCTGTTTAACGAAAAAAAAACATTTTATCAAAACCGCAACGGTTGCCAACAGACTCTATGGCATATCTCTGTGCAGACTTGTTTATGGCGTTCTGCCTGCCATTCGACAAGAGTATGGGGCGTTTTAGGCAAAACACCAATACAGTCCCTCTTTTGTATCTGCCATAATTATTCCAGCTTAGATGCAATGTCATCCAAGTGTCTCATTAAACGCTTGGCCAGTGCTTCATCTTCCAGAATTTTGAAGTTATCGCCCATTACTTCAAAAATTTCAATACTCAGGTCGATTTCGGAATCATCATCTTTATCCTGCAACACCTGGACTTCGGATAGCGGTGAAATGACCACAAACTGGCGACCTTCAAAGTCTAGCTTTTCTAGGATAGCAAAGTCTTCTACGTTGCCATTCTCATCTTCTAATTCGACAACCTCAATTTCATTTTCCTCACATGTGCATTCCCCGCCCCCTCCGCATGGGCAACTACACTCCGGGTCTCCACACCCGCACGTTTGGTTTTGCTTCGTTTTTCCTGACACGTTGACACCCCATATTCATGTTGCAATCTTTTGATGGCAACTCGGCACTAATTGTTTATTAAGTGTATCTGAAGTTGGTTTGGATAGCAGATTATTTTTGTAGCTTTAGGCATGTTTTGAAAATTTCTTTATAAATCAATTCTATAGATTCAAATGGAAAAATTCCATCATAGTTATTTGCAAGTCGCTCCATGATTGATTTTTCCCTTGTAGAAACATATAGTTTGGGGCTATTGGGCTGTTCAGCTACCTTTTGCTGTCCAACTTCTACCACAATTTTTGCGCGTTGATTTAATAATTCCAGTAACTGGTCATCAATGCGGTCGATCTCACTGCGCAGTCTTTCAATTTCTGGAATATGTGCAAATTCGACATTCATATATCTATTGAGCCATTTTCAATACGCTTGGGGTTTGAAACGACGGAGTTGGTATACTGCGTCTATAATAAAGCCGTGGGCGACTTTGGAGCACACGCCGGCAATGAAGGTGAACACTGCAAAGAAACAAATAGCGGGAGTTTTGTTAGCAAATAGGAGAAAAGCCGGGCGTAAGAGCCTCGTGTATCCAAGCGGAGCGAAGGATGCCGAGAGTTGGAGGGTGCAGACATACAACATGGTATTGAAATTACCTCTACAAGTAAACGACAATATTATTAATTGAAGTCATTATTTTTCATACGGGAATCAATGATAGCTACAATATACACTTCGTTTTCTTCCAAGCGGAACAACGCCTTGTAGCGATTTTCAAACGGCATTTTCTGTAAGTATTAACAAAAATGTCAGCCGTATCTAATTTATCTGCAAGCGGGAATTGGTATGGATTGTCCGCAATCCTAGCAATTATATGGTCAAACCGAGAAAACAATCTATCGGCGGCATCAATGCTCACTTGAGCTAAAAAAACAGCGTGCTTAAGTAACATATCTTCGGCAGGTTCAGTGACTGTCACTTTATACTTTTTTGTTTTTTTCAATGACACGCCTCATTTTTTCAAGAACTATCTCAGCTGGGACAATTCTGCCTTCTTTGATGGCTACTTCACCTAACCTTATGGCTTCATGTATTTCGCTAGGTGTGTGTGGCAATCTTCCACCTTGAACTGGATTACCAGAATGCTTTCCCAATGTTGCATCAATTTCGTAAGAGATTCCAGATGCGGGTGGTTCTGGTAAAGCAACAGCTAATTGTTCACTGCCCATGTCGCCTCCATTTGGATACAAGTGTAGCACCTTTCAGTTGTAAAAAAAAATACCTACTGCAAAGATACGCCGGGTCAGGCTTTCCATCTGAAAACTGTGAACTGGTATAAGGCCGCTAGTAGCCATCAGAAAAACCGTTTGGTGACAGGGCTGGCCCAAATTGGCCATTGCTATTACCTCTATTCATTTGAGGCGGGAAAAAGAAAAATGGTTGTTTGGTCTACATACTGTTTTCCGTTTTTGATACCGCTAATTTGGATCTTGTTTTCGCCCTGATTTAGAGTTACATCCCAAGTAAAATGCACCTGACCAGCTACCTGCCCTTTGCCAATCATTTTGCCATTTATTGTCAACTCGCATGAATCCAGATTGCTGTATACATGAATTGTCTGTTTTGGAATTGTCCTTTCTATCAGGCGTTTATCTGCAAGATATAGCACCGGCTCAGTGCTCCAAGCCGCTTTATATAAATAAAAGGCATCTTTTTTGACGAGGCGGTCGTAGGAGATTAATCCTTTTTGATTTCGACCAGGAACCCCTCCTCGATTCCAAAATGGACATGTAAAGTCAAATAAATTCCATACATAGGTACCCCATATATGGGGCACTTTTTCTATGGCGGCCAAGTGAATCTCATGGTACCTACTCTGATATCCTTCTGGATAAAATTGCCCCTTTACTGGGTCGCCCGGCGTTTGGTCATCTTCGCTCTGTTGTTGCCAGTTACCTTCTGCACCATATTCAGATAGCGAAATAAAAGTGCCTGGCCGTAGCTTTGTTTTTTCAAACCATTCAACAATATCCCCTGCCTTCCCCCCATACCATCCAAAATAGCGATTGTGCCCCTGAAGCTCGGCTAGATGGTTCTCTGGCCTCTCCAAATCTCCATAGCCTGTAACTGCAACTGTTGGACGGTCTGGGTCTTCTGTCTTGGCTATGTCGTGCAGTTCTCTGGTAAGTACAACAGGAAAATCTTGATCTCCCCTAACATATACCTCATTGTGTAGCCCCCAAGTAAATATCGAGGGATGGTTGTAGTTCTGGCGAATTAATTCCCTCAACTGCTGTTTTGCATTTTCCCCTTCCTCTCCCGTCCAAGTATTGACGAAAGGAATTTCTGCCCACACAAGAAATCCCAAACGATCAGTTGCAGAATAAATATATTCGGCTTGTTGATAATGCGCCAATCGCAGGGATGATGCCCCAATTTCCATCATTATGTCTAGGTCTTCCTGATGATCAGCATCTGTCAAAGCAGACCCCTTGTTTTCTCTTTCCTGATGCCGGCATACACCTCGTAGCGGATAGGCTTCACCATTCAGAATAAAGCCATGGGTATCGTCAAAACTAAAACTTCTCAAACCTAATGGCTGTGTAACACTATCAACAGTCCTTTGGCCATCTTTCAGAGATATGGTTAATGAGTAAAGGTATGGGTCTTTCTTTCCATGCCATAGATGTGGCTTTTGTATGGTTATTTCTTGCCTGAATGGTTGTACTCCAGCCGGTCGTATTCGCACTTCACTTGCTAAATTTGCAACTAACTTGCCTTTGTCGTTATGTACTTCAGCCACAAGCCTTAATTCTGCGGGGGTTTTTGCTAAATTTGCCAATTTTGTAGTTATTTCAATGTTCGCAACAGTCTTGTCAACCTTTTTTTGTCTGATATACACACCTGGAGAAGCGTAGTCTGTGGTAGTAATGTGAGCCGGATTTGTAACAATCAGTGAAACCGGGCGATAAATACCGCCAAACACAGTAAATAAGTAATGATTTACAGGAATAACATCCGGCCTTGACCGATTGTCTGCCCTGACAAGCATTTCGTTGAAATTGCCATAATTAATAGCATCAGTAATATCAATACAAAAAGCTGAATAGGCTCCTTTGTGTTGCCCCAAATGCTTGCCATTGATGTATATATCTGCCACTGATCCTACGCCTTCAAAACGTATGAATACCCTTTTTCCTTTCCAATCCTCAGCTACATCCAAGTCACGCCTATACCAGCCATATCCTTGATACATCCCAACACCTGACTGCGCGTCGGTTGCATTCCAAGTATGCGGTATAGAAACACCTTGCCAGTTTGGCAATTCATTGCTGTTTAGTCGCGCTGTGTCCCACTTCACAAACTCCCAATTGTCATTAATCGGAAATTGTAAGCGTTGGCCATAGGCTGGAAAGGATATCAAGATCAAAAAAAGAAGGGTTATGAATCGCATTGTCCTCACCTCAATAGTTTTGGATCGTCTATCTAGAGTGCTTAATTTGCTTAAGTTCGCAACCGTGCAAAACAGATGGCTAGACTCGATGTACTAGAAAAATCCGGCAAAACAAATCAAATGCTATTTGTTGCCATGCCTAACATCGCACTAGGCTAATGTAGCGAGTTGGCCATGTATCAAATCCAAGTATTCTTTGAAGCTACTTGCCTCTTCAGAAATTTTTACAACGCTTCCTGAGTCATCTAACTCCAATTCAGCCACTAGATTATACAAAATTGAAATAATTTGTCGTAAATCTCTTTCAAAATTATGTTGCACACGTTTTTCCTTTGTTTGATCGAATAAAATCTCTAGGCAACACTTTATTGGACTGCCGTCAATTCCATCCAATTCGATTGGTATTGCATACGCGTCAAAAAAGAATGTTTGATCATCGTCCGTTTCTTCCACTAACGAATGTTGCATATTTCCACTTTTTAGCGCAGTGGCAATCAAGCAACCTTCACAACCATTTTCCCTTCGAACACTACACCTTTTCTTATTTGAAACGTCATAGCATTTGCCGGCCATAATTTCTTCGATGGTCTTGCCTAAGACATACGTATAATTTTCTGAGGCGTATAGGACGTTTAGATCATCATCTACAATCATATAAAATGCCGGAGTATTATCGAAGATTGCACTTAAAAATGAATTTGTTTCATCAAAGTGCTCAAGCTTCCTTTCCTTTGGGTGTTCTACTTGACTACCATCGGGCTGAGAGGTGCAAACTATATTTCTTTGAAGGAATGAATTTGCAATAAAGTTTTGGGTTATTGCAAGTGATTCATCTTTGGATGACAGCGAATCCTTATCGAGGCCAAAGTCCTCAACCATTTGTGCAAAACAGTCCACAAGATGTGGATCAAATTGAGTTCCGGAATTCTTTTTGATCTCCTCCATCGCAATTTCATGGCTGAGCTCTTTCCTGTACGGCCTTGTAGAAGTCATCGCATTGTAAGTATCTGCGATGGCGGCAATTCTGGCTTCTAGGGGAATATCTGTCCCCTTTAACTGATTTGGATAGCCCCTTCCATCCCACCTTTCATGGTGGGCAATAGCAATATCTCTAATAGATTGGAATGTATTAGTATCTGGCAACAATAAATATGTAAACAGAGGATGCTCTTTCATCTTTGCAAATTCAGCGTCATCCAATTTTCCATTTTTTAGCAGGACATTGTCAGGAATGTGAAGTTTACCCAAATCATGTAGCAATCCCCCAAGTACAGCATTAAATGCCGCTCTTGGACCCAGCCCCAAGTACCATGTCAGCTTAGAACTGATGGCACTAACATCTCTGCAATGATTACATGTGTAAGCATCCTTTTTTTCCAGTATGGTAATTAATCCATCGATTATTTCCATAAACATTATATCGGTTTGCTCTTTTATCAGTATTTCCTTGGTTCTATCCGTCAAAATCTCCAGGATGTATTCAAGTTCACCTGTTTTTTCGTCCAAAATCGGAATTGCTAAGTCGCTGATATAAGTAACTGATCCATCTGGCAGAGTATCTTTCCTGAGCAACTCCTGCGGTTTGCCACTTTCAATCGTATCTCGTACAGCGCAATAGCTACACGGTTCGCCACCATTTATTGAATAATAACACAGCTCTCCGACTATATTTTTTCCGGCAATCTTTCGAAGTTGCATGTATTGTTGATTGACAAAAAGGATTCTATACGACTTATCTAGAAGGACATAACAAACCGGTGTGTTTTCGATCAGAGTCCTAATGAACTTCTGTTTGAACCGTGGGCTATCTAAATCAAGCCTTCTTGTCATCAAATTCCCTCTCAGAAATATATTATCCAAAATTTTGAAGGAATCCGATATGTTTTTTTTGCTAATTCGGCCCTTATGCCGATCCAAAATCATTCATAGGGGTTTTGAAAAAGGCTCTAATGAAATGTGGGGCTTTTTTGGGGGGGGGCGAGTGGGTCTCCTCCAAAATATTCTTCGGCGGGAAACCGCTTGTCTTCTAATATTTCAATAAATGACCACTGACTGCCCTTGGGCAAATTTCCTTGCGGAACGTCTAATACTCTGACTTTTAATAATCTGTTGTAGATTGGGAAGTCAAGTTCATCCCCTACCGATACTTCTGCGCTGGCCTTGCGGGGGAGTCCATTAATCCGCACCATGCCCTCATCGCAGAGTTCTTTTGCCAATTCTCTGCGTTTGAGCAGGTGAGTGGTTCTAAGAAATAAATCCAGCCGCATCGATGTCCCTTACAAATGCCAAGTAGCCTCCATTCGAGTTAATTTCAAATTTGAACTCTGCTATCACTATCCAGCCCCAATGATTTGCTCCTTTGGTACTATGTAGCGTATGTTGGCTCTGAGACGCTGTGCCTGAAGGTAGTGCATTCGGGCATTTTCGGCCTTAGGCTCCCTTAACTTGTTAATAATTTGGGTTTTCACTGTATCAAACGGCAATATGCCTTCCTGCTCTGACCCAATTAGTTGAATAAGAATATAGTCCTTGTCGGTTTCAATGGCATTGCCAACTTCGTCTGGTTTTAGAGAGAGGGCGGTATCCTCAATGGACTGTAGCAATAGCCCTTTATCAACCCAGCCGATGTCTCCCCCTGTGCCTTTGCTCGGACTAGTAGAATATTTTGTAACGAGGGATTCAAAAGATGTACCTTTGGCTACTTCTTCTTGAATTATTGCGAGGGTTTCTTTTGCAGATTGTAGTTCAGATGGAGTTGCGCCCTTGGCAATGATAAGCTCTCTGATTCTGAACCTTGCTGGCTTTTTGTATTCGGCTTGGTGTTCGTTGTAATAGAGCCTGGCCTCCTGATCCTCAACTGGTACTTTGCGGAAGACTTCCATCCATAGTAGGTTTTGAATGATGGTGGATTCTCTTTGCATTCGGAGAAATTCGTTTAGGGATAGCCCAAGTTCAGCCCGGACTGCTTTTTCCATATCAGATTCTGAGAGGGAGTTTCGTTGCAAAAAATCAGCAAGAATTTCTTTTTCAGTGGGGGCGTTGTCTTGAATATTATTTTCTGTGGCCACGTCTAGGAGCACAAAAGTATCAACCATCTCCGTCAGGGTTTTTTCGCGCGCATCTTTAAGTTTTTCGTCCAGTTCTTTGCCTGAGAAATGGCGATATAGCTCAGAATATTGCTGTTCAACACTTTGCTGAAAAGCCTTTCGGGTAATGATATGGTTGTTGACCACCACCAGTATCTCTTCGATGGTAGTAGTCTGGGCAACAAGGGCAGGAGCTATTAGCAATAAAAGTGTTCTTCTCACCGTCTGTCTCCGATAGCTACTTGCCTACAGCTTCGATTGGGGCATCCATCTTGGGGGGTTGGGTATTTGCTACTTCTTCGCCTTCTACATAGCCTATTTCGGCCTTAATTGAACTTACCCATTTTGCCCATATTTCAGGACGCATTCTCTCAGAGAGTTGTTGGGAAACAGTAGCCCTGACTTCATCTAAAGGGGGGACTTTACCTAATTGCCTGTTTTCAACGAGAATTATGTGGTATCCAAACCGTGACTTGATCGGCTCGCCCACATTTCCGATCTCCTGAGAACGGACGGCCTCAGCAAATTCTGGTACCATGCGCGAAGGGTCGAAATCTGAATATAGGCCACCATTATCTTTACTACCAGGATCGTCGCTGTACTCGCTTGCGACCGTCTGCCAGTCTTTGCCGCTAATGAGTTCGTCTTTAGCCTTTAGTACTTTGGCCAGAGCTTCTTCCTCTGTGAGCTTATCAGTTTCATTTTCGTTGGTACGAGCCGATATTAAAATGTGTCTGGCTGAAGCGGTGTCCTGGGATTTATAGCTATCGAGATTTGCTTCATAAAATGCCTTTATCTGCTCTTCGGTAGGTGTGGCAAGCCTCTCTAGTGTTGGGGCATGCTTAGAGACATACTCTGACATCATCAGGGTGCCTGCTACCCATTTAAGTTTGGCCTGATATTCTGGCCATTTGTCTACCCCCTCTTTTTTTGCTTGGCTTACCAGCACCATCGTTTCTAAAAAACTTCTTTGGGCTTGCTTAATTGTTTCTGGCGATCTCTTCATTTGCTCTATTTGAGCGGGTTGATAATACAAAGGCAAGTATTCAAAAAAATCGGATTCTCTGTAAATGACATTTCCGATCTTACCTATTACTTTATTTTCTGGTTGAGCCGGCGTTGTCGCAGTCGGATTCTGAGCCAATAGCGACAGGGAAAAAAGCGAAAAAAACACGGTCTTTATCATTTTGTGCTACCTCAAGGAGCAGTTAAAAAGTACTGGAGCATCCAGCATGAACTATGCAATCTTATCACCAATGCCACAATATTGCCTCGGCAATTTTTGACATAAAGCAACATAGTACAGTGCCCCTGCATGGGACTTGGTTCCCAATTAAACAAGCTAATTTCAAATTAGTCCGGTTACTGGATGGTGAATTTTGCCCTGATTTCTTCGGCCAGTTGAAAAACAGACATGGAGTAAAAGGTTGACCTGTTGTATCGGGTTATTGCGTAGTAGTTTTGATACCCTAGCCAATATTCGGTTTGTTGCCCTGGGGTGGGCAAACTTATTAGAGTGGCCATTTCTGGGGAAATCGGTGCCACCTTAACCCCCTGTGTTGCCAGCTCGCTGACCGACAAACTTGGTTGCATACCCGCGTTTAGCCATGCATCTTTTGGTCTGCCTTCAATTATTACCTTATGTGCTATTGGCTGGTCTTTTTGCCAGCCGTGGGCATTCAGATAATTTGCGACGCTACCTATGGAATCTGCAACGCTTTTTTCAAGGTCTACAACGCCATCGCCGTCAAAATCAACTCCAAATTTTCGCCAACTACTAGGCATAAATTGAGGGATGCCAATGGCTCCAGCATATGAGCCAACGGGCTTTAACAGGTCGATGCCATTCTCCTTTGTTAGTAGGAAAAATTGTTCGAGCTCGGCCAGAAAAAAATCAGGTCGCCTAGTGTCATGGAATGCAAGGCTCGCCAAAGCCTCCAAAACACAGTAGGTGCCAGTGCGCTGACCATAGAGAGTTTCTACCCCAATGATTGCAACTATTACTTCTGGAGGCACTCCATATTGTTCATATGCCCTCGCTAGAATTTCAGCATTTTTCTTCCAGAACGCCACCCCATCTTCGATGCGTGATTTTGTTAAAAACTGCCCCCTGTATGTTTTCCATGACCTCACTACATGCTGTGTCTGTGTTTGGCTAGGGGCACTTTGTAGCATTAGATTCAAAACACGTTCATTTGGGGCAATGTTAGAAAATTGTTTCGTCACCCAATCTGCCTCAAATTCATGCTTGGCCACCATCTGAGAAATAAATTCGGCCACCGCTTGGTTGGAAGAAAAGGCCGGCAGTTTTGGTTTTGGAGTTGGCCTTTGAGCCTGGCGATTGGGGCTAGACTGAGCTCTACCTGCCTGCGGGTGGCAAGGTATTGAAGAAATTAAAAAAACAAGAAAAATAAGGACAGACTTCAAAGCATACCTTTCGAGAAAATTATACCAACTTGCGGCCAAAAGATCGTACTTGATATGAAAATTTGGCAACACTTGGATGGCTTAAAGGCAAGTAGTAATACTGGTTATTCATTGGAACGTTAATCCTCGCAGTGTGCAGGTCATCAAGAGAAAAATATATGGTATAATGGCGAGGTAGGTATAGGAAATCCAAAAACAATGAAGATAGACAGATTGTTAAGCATCAAAGAAGCGAGCGAGTGGGCAACGGCTCATATTGGTAAAAACGTTACAACTTCAAATATCGCTTATCTTATTCAATACGGTCGAATCAAAAAACAAGGAGCAAATGGCACAACGCTGGTTTCGCAAAACGATCTCTTGAGATATTACCAATCGTACAATGGTTCGCGCGAAATCAATTACAGAGATCGGCTTGGACAGGACTTAAATTGGGCGTTGGCCTTCGATCAGTACAAAGAAGCCGAAACTACGAAACACGTCCATCGCCTCCACCCTTACAAAGGAAAATTCATTCCGCAACTCGTCGAGTATTTTCTCGATAACCATACGGATCACTTCAAGAAAGAAACGTATTTTAAGAAGGGCGACATTGTTCTCGATCCATTTTCCGGTAGCGGAACAACGATGGTACAGGCTTGCGAAATGGGAATTCACACTCTTGGCATCGACATTTCTACTTTCAATACGCTCATCGGGAACTGCAAAATCACACGATATAATGTTCACGCGTTGCAAACGGAAATTTATCGGGTCACAAACGTACTGGTCGAATATGTTGCAACAGCTAACATTGAACAGTTTGAAACTGAACTCGTAAAGGAATTGTATCAATTCAATAGTGAATTTTTTCCGGTCCCAGAATATAAGTATCAACTTCGGCATAAAAAGATCAACGAAGAACAATACGGAGCAGAAAAAGAGGAACTCTTTGCGTCGACTTATTGGAAATTGGTAAAAAAATACGACATCAAATTGTGCCAATGTCGATCGGACTCGTTTCTGGACAAATGGTATCTGCCACACATTCGTAGCGAAATCGAGTGTGTGCATACAGAAATTACGAAAATCAGAGACGAGAACACCCGAAAAATTTTGAACGTGATTTTGAGCCGAACTATTCGCAGTTGTCGGTCAACAACCCATGCGGATTTAGCAACCCTGATTGAGCCAAAATTGGAAACGTATTACTGTAGCAAGCACGGAAAAGTTTGTAAACCGCTTTTTTCAATTTTGAAATGGTGGAAAACGTATTGCAAAGATACTGTCGAGCGGCTTCAAAATTTTGAGTCGCTAGCAACGGATTCGTATCAGATATGCTTGACCGGTGACAGCCGGGACATTGATATTTTGCAACAATTAAAGTGGCAACATCCAGCCTTTGGAAATCTGATTATGGAACAAAAGATACAAGGCATTTTTACATCACCACCTTACGTCGGATTGATTGATTATCATGAGCAACATGCCTACGCTTATGACTTGTTCGGATTCGACCGGAAAGACGAATTGGAAATTGGCGCAATGTTCAAAGGGCAGGGGAAAGAGGCACGGGAGAATTACATACAGGGAATCGCCGATGTTTTGAACCATTGCAAAGCATATTTATCGGATGGCTATCATGTTTTTCTAGTGGCGAATGACCGATATAATATGTATCCCTCTATAGCGGAGCGGGCGGGCATGCACATTGTTCTTCAATTTCGCCGCCCGGTTCTTAACCGTAGCGAAAAAGACACCGGTGCCTATTCCGAAACGATTTTCTACCTGAAGGAGAAGTGATGGCACTTGCCCAAGGGCAGAAAACACAAATAATTACTGTAATTACTGATTGTTTACGTTCAAAATTTCGGAATTATCGCCCGGAGAGCGGTAATATGCCATTTCATTTCCGGCTCTTGGGCAAAGATCGTATGGCGTTGTACTCATTCATCCAATCCTTAAATACAACATTTGGAACGTCAATTTTTGAACCGGTTGCTGTAACACTTGCCACTAACCATTTTGAAAAGGCACAATCGCAATACATTGTCGGCAAAACGATTTATGAAAAAACACAGCAGAGTATCCAACAGATTATTAACCAAATTTCAATAAATGGGAACCCGGACAAAAAAAAAGAAGTGGATTTGATCCGCCATTCTCTAACTGGAAAAATCGCACAGTTAAAAACAGTAAAAGTTGATTTGTTTGTCGAAAACGCCAATGGCGAGCAATTTTTGTTTGACTTAAAAACAGCAAAGTCGAACATCAGCAATTTCAAAGACTTCAAACGGACATTGTTAGAATGGGTAGGCATTGCTTTGACACAAAACAGCAAAGCCAACGTTCACACACTCATTGCAATTCCATACAACCCCTATGAACCGAAGCCTTACGAACGCTGGACAATGAAAGGAATGCTTGACATGAAAAACGAGTTGAAAGTAGCTGAAGAATTTTGGAATTTTCTCGGAGGCGATGGAGCATATGATGACTTGCTCGATTGCTTTGAAGAGGCAGGTATAGAGCTACGTCCCGAAATTGACGCATACTTTGGAAAATTTAAAAGCTATTCGTAGCAATACTTTCGCAGTGCGTCAACTGTCGCTGATATTTCGGTATACATGGCTCTGTCCTGCCATGGGGGGCAAGTTGCCTCTAATGCTTTCATCAGCTTTTCCAAACCCTCCGCTGGTTTTTTGCCCACGAGCCGAATGCCTTCCAGTGCCATCCTGGCTTCGAGGGCGAGTACTTGCTCGAGCGCATCAGTTGCTCGTAGTAGTTTTCTAGCGGCAATTGGACCCATGCTTACATGATCTTCTTTACCTGCGCTCGTGGGAATCGTGTCTATACAAGCTGGGTGCGCCAGTCCCTTCATTTCACTAACAAGTGCGGCACTTGTAACGTGTGCCATCATAAAACCGCTTTCTAATCCACCATTTTTGCAAAGGAACGCTGGTAAGTCTGAATATGCAGGGTTGACAAGGCGTTCCTGACGGCGTTCTGAAATGCTTGCTAAATCGCAGACTGCTATCGCCAGAATATCGCAAGCAAAGGCAGGGTACTGACCATGAAAATTTCCACCGCTTCTGCTTTCTTGGGTCTCTGTAAATATCATTGGGTTATCTGTTGCGCTATTGATCTCTCGTTCCAATATTTCGCCAGCAAATGCCAAAGTATCTCTTGCAACACCATGAACTTGTGGTAAACAACGCAACGAGTAGGCATCCTGCACTCGATTGCAGTCCTTGTGGCTTTCAGCAATTTCGCTTGTTTCACCCAATATTTGACGCATGTGGTCTGCAACTTCTATCTGGCCAGGATGAGGTCTGGCTTGGTGAATACGTGGGTCATAGGCTGAACGAGTACCACGCAGTGCTTCTAGGCTTAATGCCGCAATTTCATCTGCCAATGGGATCAATTTTCGCAGACGACAAATCGCCAGATTGCCGAGGGATGTAATCATCTGGGTTCCATTGATAAGGGCCAAGCCCTCTTTGGGCTGTAGCTGAATCGGCTTTAAGCCTGCTTTGGCTAGGGCACTGGCACCCGCTATGAGTTCTGAACCATCCCATGCAAGCCCTTCGCCAACTAATAACAATGCCATATGGGCAAGTGGAGCAAGGTCGCCCGATGCCCCAACGCTTCCTTGACAGGGAATCACAGGTAATACGTTTCTGTTTAGGCACTCTGTCAGGAGCTGTATTGGTTCTGCCCTTATTCCAGAATACGCTTTGAGTAAACAATTGATACGAGCCGCCATCAGGGCGCGGGTCTCTATGATTGATAGCGGTTTGCCCACTCCCGCGGCGTGGCTTCGTAACAAGTTTAATTGCAGTTGTGCCAATTGATCTTCAGGGATAACTACAGTTGCAAATTGTCCAAAGCCCGTGTTAATTCCGTAGACCACCCTTTTTTCTTTCAATATCTGGTCTATTACCCCTCGGTTTTCGAGCACCCGCTCCAAGGCGATATTATCCAATGTAACCTGCTCTCCATTTGCAATGCAGGCAAGCTGTTCGGCTGTTAAATTGTTTCCGTTGAGTTGAATCATATCGACTCTCCAATTGCTATTTTACGCTGTAATGGCAAAAAATAAAAATCAAGGCACATGGTGACAGGATGCGGTCAAATCCTTTTAAGGCAACTCGTATTAGCTATTTGCATATCCATAGGGTAAAATATATTTGAAATTAGTTTCTGGAGGCTCAAATGTCTTATACCGATCCCCGCCGCGATGAAAGCCGCGTCATCCGCGCCCCCAGAGGGACAAAGCTATCATGCAAAAACTGGCTGGCAGAGGCCGCCTACCGTATGATACAAAACAACCTCGACCCTGACGTTGCAGAAAATCCTAAGAGTCTGGTTGTTTATGGCGGAATTGGGCGTGCCGCTAGAAATTGGGAATGCTTTGACAAGATTTTGGAGTGCTTAAAAAAATTGGAGGATGATGAAACTTTGCTGATTCAGTCTGGCAAACCTGTTGGCATTTGGAAGAGTACGCCAGATAGCCCAAGGGTGCTACTTGCCAACTCCAATCTCGTGCCTATGTGGGCAAACTGGGAGCATTTTCATGAGCTAGACCGAAAGGGTCTCTTTATGTTCGGGCAGATGACGGCCGGCAGTTGGATATACATCGGAACTCAGGGAATAGTTCAGGGAACTTACGAAACTTTTGCAGAAGCAGGTCGCCAACATTTTGACGGTGATCTAGGTGGCAAATGGATTTTGACAGCAGGGCTAGGGGGTATGGGCGGTGCTCAACCTCTTGCCGCAACTTTTGCTGGAGCCGTGAGCCTTAACGTAGAGTGTCAACAAACAAGCATAGATTTTCGCCTCCGCACTCGCTATGTAGACGTGCAGGCTAAGGATTTGAATCATGCCATCGAACTCATAAAAGCCCACACATCCAATAAAGAAGCCGTTTCTATTGCCCTCCTTGGAAATGCCGCCGAGGTGCTACCTGAGCTTGTTAAGCAAGTTAAGGCAGGGGCTATTAACGCTCCTGATATTGTTACTGACCAGACCAGTGCCCACGACTTAGTCTATGGATACCTTCCGCTTGGCTGGAGTTTAGATAAGTGGAAGGATGCTCAGGCTGATCCATCCAGGCATTCTGAAATTACGGTAGAGGCAGGTAAGTCATGTGCAGTTCATGTTCAGGCAATGCTAGACTTTAAGGGTTTGGGCAGTGTGGTGGTTGACTATGGAAACAATATCCGCCAGGTTGCAAGAGATAACGGCGTAGCAAACGCCTTTGATTTTCCCGGCTTTGTTCCGGCTTACATACGGCCACTGTTTTGCGAAGGTAAGGGGCCTTTCAGGTGGGTGGCTCTGAGTGGAGACCCCGAAGATATCTACAAGACAGATGCAAAAATCAAAGAATTATTTCCCCAAAACAAGCACGTCCACCGCTGGCTGGACATGGCTAAGGAACGAATTAGTTTCCAAGGGCTTCCATCTCGGATTTGTTGGTTGGGTTTAGGCGAGCGACACCTAGCTGGCCTGGCATTTAATGAAATGGTGAAGTCTGGCGAACTAAGTGCTCCCATCGTCATTGGTCGCGACCATCTCGATACCGGGAGTGTAGCAAGTCCCAACCGTGAAACAGAGAGCATGAAGGACGGCACAGACGCGGTATCGGATTGGCCATTACTCAATGCCCTGCTCAACGTAGCAGGCGGAGCGACTTGGGTGAGCTTCCATCACGGAGGTGGCGTGGGGATGGGATATAGCCAACATGCAGGCGTGGTAATCGTTGCAGATGGCACAGATGCCGCGGCGAAGCGTTTAGAGAGAGTACTCTGGAATGACTGTGGAACAGGTGTGATGCGCCACGCCGATGCAGGATATGAGATTGCCATTAAGACGGCAAAGGAAAAGGGGTTACAACTTCCGATGGTATAAGAAGTCCCCCTGCTAAAATACTCTTAACAATGCGATATATCCGTTTACTCCTCTGACACCTGGCACGTCTGATTGTATGCCGATCCCGATATCGGCTCTGACTGTTGTAAACCACCAAAATCCAGGTATGTCTCCAGCCAACCCCAATCCGGTAAAGCCGTATGTCTTTTTGTCATCGAGGCTATGAGCGCGTGCGTGGTCGAGGTGACATGAAAAGCGAAAACTGGCGGCGGCTGGGAATACAAAACCCATGCTGGCATAGTGAATTTTGTCGGCGGTGACAGCGTTACTTCGAATACCAGCAACCCTTACGCCTCCCCCCATCCCCCCCAGTTCAAGGGATTGGAAGCGGTCGAAGCCACTTCCTCCATCCATACCAATTTCGCTATGAATCCATGAAAGCGAATTTAGCCGCAGGTCGTAGGCAGTAGTCATCCCCCATCGGGTGTATTTCCCGCCTTCAGCGATTGGCCTGATGTCTCCTGGGGAACCAAAGAAACCATCTGGTCTCTTCCCTGAGCCATAATTCCCCCTAAGTTGAAAGCCTTTATGCATCCAAGTCAATTCGCCCGTCCAGCCCAAAGTGAAACCAGAAGGCGGGATGAGGTAATCCGGCGTACGATATTTTTCTTCTTTGGCATCTGAAAAACGATTATAGATGCCTAAACCTTGTAGCCTCATACGAAAGCCGTAGCCCAGGTCACGGCCAATACTGAGCCTGACTTGTGCGGATTGTCGCGCCACTCCATCCTCATCCAATAGCTCGCCATCTTTTACTGGACGTTCAGTAAAGGCCAGTATGCCCCCTTGGGCATGTATTCCTAAAGCGAAGCCTGCCAAGTCAGGTATGGTGAGCGTCCCCATATTATACACACCGGCTATCAGGGCGTTATACTGAATCCCTTTTCCGAAGGCATCATAGTCGAAGAGAGCCAAAGCCGCGGCAGGTATTACTGGAAATTGCAGTGACGGATCTACTAACACCGCACCGCCTATTGCCCTACCAAAAGTGCGTTGCTTGTGTTCGATATAGCGGTTGCCGTCTTTGTCCCTGACTAGGTACCTGACTCCATCTTCAGTCTGACGCATCATCGTACTCTTTGAATCTCTTGCTTGTTGACGATTATAAAAAAAATCGTCTTGGTTAATCAAAAAACCAGTATAAATGTGATCTCTCTGAACCTGAGCTACACCGCCTGATAGCACCCAACGTTCAAAGGTTTGGATGTTCATTACCCGCCAATACCCTGGGGCAGGTTCGCCATAAGTCAATTTCCGTTTTTCAGACTTAATTATGCCGGGCAAATTTGACCGCTCGCTACGCTCCTCCAATATCCGTCCGCTTTCCTCTGCTACAAGTATTTGCCCTGTAAACAATGTTGGATCGTCTACAGAAGGTGTAAATCGAATCCATCGTTTGCCCACTCCCTCTGGCCCCCCGTCGCTGTAACGGTACCTTTCAGTCAAATTTAGTGCTACAGGTGGGCTAATACTTCTTTTGCTTTCAATTATTGGTAGCTGAAATTGACCTGAAATGTTCGCTTTTACGCCATTTACCAATATTTTTTCTTGCAAAAATTCTTCTGGCTCGCCTGTGTTCTCAAAGAAACTGAATATATATCCCAAATCACCTCCTACCCCCCTATCGGATTGTGCGTGGATGTTGACTGATAGCTGGGACTGTTGCGTTTTAAGGGCAGAACTATCCCTTAGCTGGGTAGCCCTCACTTTTGCAAGAAGCGCATGAACGTCATAATCAGCCTTCCCTTCCACAACTACAAATGCGTTTGATTCATCTTCGGGTATGGTTTTTTCCCATCCATTTTCTGTAAACTGCCAATGTAAAGCCTGTTGCCCAGTTGCGTTCCTGAGGGTTAGTCGGCCCGGTTCGCCGTCAATTTCAATAAATCCGCTAGGTATCATTTTTAGTAAAGTGGCCGCATGGCCATCTGCAGGAACTACTAGCAATGCCTGGTTGCTTAGCAATAGAGGCAATTCCTTACCCGGGTCGGAGGGACACCAAATTGTCCAAGGCCGGGCGGGTAATTGACTCTGAGCCTTGATAAGGGTACCTATCCAGTTTTCGGGCTGGAGCGACAGATTTTCTGGCAATAATATGCCTCCATCCAAAGACCCCCAAAAACTCTCATCCCAATTGGGAGGTGCTGTTTCGTCATAAGACAGATAGACCTTTATCGCAGGGTTTTGTGCTCTTAAAGCCTGACTGGCCGCTAACAAAATCGGCAATCGTCCATCACCGCTAGGGAGCTTGAGTTGTATGTCACCAAAACCCTTATACGGTTGCACAATTTGTAACCAAGCATTTCGTACATCCTCTATTTCTTGCTCATTTAGTATGTTTTTGGGAACTAAAGTCTCTGGTAGAGCATCCCTCAGGTCGAGAGTAGGTGGTATTAAAACCCCAGTTCTCAGAAATGGTACAGGGGGCGTTGGTTGCGTAGCTAAACAACAAATGGAAACGATTGGAAGGATGATAGTCAGCATAGAGAGAGTTTACAGGAATAAGTATGAAAAAACGAATCTTTAGAAAAATCAAAACATCATCTATCATGGATCATGGAGAGCAAAAGAGTGGCTAATCGTTTTTATTGGTATTGGCAGAGACACAGATGCGATTTTCTGTAAAATACACATCGCCGGCTGGTGAAGTCCTTCTCAGAGAACTGGAAGGCACTAGCGCAGACGAAATCAGGCGAAGGCTGACCACTGAAGGTCACTTTCCACTGGAGGTCAAGGCTTCGAGTTCGACTTTTTCCCGAAATCGCTCCATCAAAGCCGAGCCACTGATAATGTTCAACCAAGAGCTACTCGCCCTCCTAAAGGCCGGCATTCCACTTCTGCAGTCTCTGGAATTGCTTATGAGCCACGGCAAAGACCCTAACTTGCGCTCCGCTATAGGAAGGGTAGTGGCTTTAGTCCAAGAAGGTATGTCTTTTTCTGAGGCACTGGATCAAGCAGGAGGCTTCCCCGCGGTCTATAAAGCAAACGTGGTGGCTGGAGAGCGTAGCGGTACGTTGCCCGAAGTTATCACACGTTGGCTTGCATTTCAAAAATTTGCCCAGAGTAGTCGCCGCAGAATTACAGAAGCGTTGTTTTATCCTGCGTTTTTAGTCGTTGTTTTGACCCTTGCCCTTTTGGTGATGTTCAACTATGTTTTGCCAAAATTTAGCCAAGTTTTTGAGAGCGGTGGCCAAGAGTTGCCTAGGCTTACCCAAATACTGATGTCTTTTGGCAATTTTATGAGCGCAACTATTTACTATCAGGCAGGCATTTTCCTTGTATTGGCAGTAGTCGTCCGCTGGCTCACAAAAACAGAAGGCGGGGTAAGGATATTTGAAAAAATACTCCTTGGCATACCCCGCCTGGGGACTCTTTATCGCATGTACCACAGCAGTGTTTTTACTCGTACAACTAGTGTTTTGCTTTCAGGTGGGTTGCCCATATTACAGGCCATGGAGGTCATCCAAAGGACAAGTAGCTCACACAGAATGAAAGTAAAATTGATTACTGTTATTGAAATGGTGCGCGCTGGCAGTTCGCTACATCAATCGTTGGAGCAATCCAAGATGCTTGACCCCCTAGCCGTAGAAATGACTAGGGTTGGCGAGCAGAGTTCTTCCCTACCAGAAATGATGAATCACGTAGCCGATTTTTTTGACCAAGAGGTCGAAAAATCAACAGTTGCTGTTACTAGCCTAATAGGACCAGTTCTGATACTATTTATGGGAGTGACAATTCTTTGTTTGCTGTTAGCAGTTTATGTACCCATGTTTAACATGAGTAATGTTATGAGATAATCTCTTTTTTTGGAGGCAACAATGTTTCGCAATCTAGCACTTATCCTTCCCCTAGTCCTAGCAACACCAGCTATGGCTCAGCAGTTCGGCAAGCCACTGACCCTAAAAGCAGAGACAAAAGTGTCTGACATTCTGGCAAAGCCTGATGAGTACAATGGCAAGCTAGTCCAAATAAAGGGCACTATTGTCGACGTATGCCCTTCTAAGGGATGCTACATAATGATCGCTGGTGACCAGAGATATCAGAGCATCCAATTTAAGGTAGAAGATGGCGTTATTAGTTTCCCAACTAGCCTCAAAGGTCAAGAGGTTGTAGCGGAAGGCGTCGTTATGAAATTAATCCAGAAAGCAACTGAAGAAAATTGCGAGGCAGACGAAAAAGCCAAGCAAGATGGGAAAAAAGATTCTGCCCCGATTGTTAGAATTAACGGAATCGGTGCTGTAGCCAAGTGAATATTCACAAACTAAATGCCATCTTACACCGTGATATAGGCTACCTCGCTGTTGGCCTGACCTTGGTGTATGCCATCAGCGGGATAGCAATTAATCACATCGCCAACTGGAACCCAAATTATAAAAAGATTGAACAGGCGTTACAAATTGAGCCACTGGACATAAATAAGAGTCAGGAAGAATTGGCCGAACTTGCTTGCAAACAACTAGAATTACCGATGCCTAGAGCAACCTTTCAGCCAAACGAAAACACTCTGCAACTGTTGTATGGGGGGCATGGGGGGCGCACTTATGGCGTTGATCTGCCTACAGGCAAGGTAATCATGCAGGAAAACCAGCCAAGGCCTGTCCTATATGCCCTAAACAGATTGCATCTCAATGCCCCGAAAATGCTCTGGACGTATATTGCAGACCTATACTCAGTATCATTAATTTTTCTTGCAATTTCGGGTCTGTTTATCATTAAGGGCAAAAACGGTCTCCTTGGACGAGGCGCGTGGCTAACAAGCATAGGCATTCTTATCCCACTCAGCTATTGGATTTGGTGGATAAACCGCTGAATCAGTACTTGGAGCTACGAAAATAGCTGTAGTGGCCGTCTGGAATTATAGAAAACTGAACTATCTATTTTGCTGTCATGGATACTGACAGTTGTATCTGACTATCGGAGATCAAATGGCCATAACGAAACTAGACCAGATGCTCGACGCATTGCGGAGCAAGCCCAAAAAGAAATTAGTTGCCGTTGCCGCTAACGACGAACATACCATCGAAGCAGTTAAGGATGCAGTAAACGCAGGAATCGTAGAGGCGATCCTAGTTGGAGATGAAACCAAAATAATCGAAATATGCAACAAAGATAGTATTGATCCTGGCATCTTCACAATAATAAACGAACCAAACGAATCTGTTGCCGCCACAAAAGCTGTGGCAATGGTGAGAGACGGTATGGGTGACGTACTGATGAAGGGTAGCCTATCCACTGATAAATATATGAAGGCAATCCTTAACAAAGAACTTGGCCTCATGGCACCGGGTTCCATCCTCACCCATGTAGCAGTAATAGAGAATCCAAAATATCACAAGCTAATGGTAGTAGGTGACGTGGCGGTAATCCCGGCTCCAGACCTAAAAGAAAAGACAGCCATCCTCAACTACCTGATAAATACTGCCAAAGCTCTGCAAATCGAAACCCCCAAAGTGGCAATAATAACAGCCAGCGAACAAGTTCTACCAAAACTTCAAGCCTGTGTCGATGCGGCACTTTTAAGCAAAATGGCAGATAGGGGTCAAATCACAGGTGCGATCATCGATGGGCCTCTTGCGCTTGATGTGGCAATAGACAAAGAAAGCGCGGCGATAAAGGGGCTAAATAGCCAAGTGACAGGTGAAGTGGACTGCCTACTATTCCCAAATATTGAGGCTGGCAATGTGTTCTACAAGTGCATGACCAAAATTGTAGGTTGCGAAGTAGGAGCCATTGTAGCCGGAGCCAAAAAACCCTGTGTACTCTCCAGCAGAGGGGATAGTGTAAAAACCAAGCTGTATTCAATCGCGCTTGCGGCGATGACGGCCTGATGCCTAGCACTCCGTGCTTCTGGAAATTGCTATAATGCTTGGATAGGGGTGCAACTATGCTACTAGTAATGCGGTTTTCTTTTTTGGCATTGACCACTGCGGTTTTATTGAATGCTCAGACGGGGAGGCCAGAACTTGCCAAGAGAAATTTTACAAGCAGTGCTGTGGAGCAAAAAATAGTTGAAATAAAGTCTGCCAGCAATCCTGTAATCGCTAGGCTGTTTGAAAACTGTTTTCCCAATACACTGGATACTACTGTTACATATAAGGAAAAAGACGGACTGCCGGATACTTTTGTCATTACCGGCGATATCAATGCCATGTGGCTAAGGGATAGTACTGCACAGGTATGGCCATATCTAAGTCTGGTCAATAGTGACCCAAAACTTAAGACCATGCTAGCTGGCCTGGTGCGCCGTCAGACTGATTGCATTATCATTGACCCATACGCAAACGCTTTTAACGATGGGCCTGGGACTTCCCATTGGGCTAGCGATCATACCAAAATGCTACCTGAATTGCATGAGCGCAAGTGGGAAATCGACAGCCTCTGTTGGCCAATTCGACTTGCACACGGCTATTACAAGGCCACAAATGATGGCTCGGTATTTGATGAAAAATGGAAGTCAGCAATGCGCCTAGTGATTCAAACTTTTAAGGAGCAACAACGAAAAGGCGATCGAAGGGGGCCACATCCATATCGGTTTAGCAGGACTACTGCCTGGCAACATGATACAATGGCGCAAGGGGGTTTGGGCAACCCTTGGAAACCATGTGGTCTGATAGCAAGTGCCTTCAGGCCGTCTGATGATGCGACACTGTTCTTATTCTTAGTTCCATCCAACCACTTTGCTGTGGTCAGCTTGCGACAGATGGCTGAATTGGCAGAAGACCCAGCTAAAGACCCTGATCTGGCAAGTGTAGCAAGGGAGTTGGCAACAGAAGTTGAAATAGCATTGCATAAACATGCAATAGTTACGCATCCAACCTATGGCCAAATGTGGGCTTATGAGGTGGACGGATATGGAAACGCATTGATGATGGATGATGCTAACCTTCCCAGCTTGGTTTCACTACCATACCTAGGTGCATGTAAGCCGAATGACAAACTGTACTTGGCAACTCGACGTTTTGTACTGAGTGCTGACAATCCATATTTTGCAGAAGGCAAAATCGCCAGGGGCATTAGCAGTCCACATGCAGATGCCCATAGAATTTGGCATCTTGCATTGATCGCTCAAGGAATAACCTCTACAGATAAGGCTGAAGTAGCTCAGGTGTTGCAGACTTTATCCACAACTCACGCTGACACATATTTTATGCACGAGGCCTTTGATAAAGATGATCCCAAAGACTTTACTCGAAAGTGGTTTGCCTGGGCAAACACTTTTTTTGGAGAATTTATTTTGCACGTGTATGAAAATTGGCCTGAGCTATTGAAGTAATTTTGTTTCTTGCTATCGAAGGGCTCTGAAACAATGTCGATCAGCGAACACGAAAATGGCCTGCTTCCCATAGACTGCGACTGGTACGGAGCTATTCTGCAACATTCCCCTAAGTGGTCACTGAAGATAATCGACAATGCTCTGGTATTAAGAGGTGCGCATCATTCAAAGCCAATTTGTATTGCTAAAGATAGCGATGGCGAGTTTATCGAGGGTCTGTCGGAAGCAGACGTGGTCGAGTTGTTCTTGCTAAACCCTAACACAGGTTTTTATATTGAGTTCAACCTGAGTCCTCATGGGGCATGGTGGTGTTGCACTTTTGAATCACCGAGAGTGCGCTCTGTTGAAATGCCAAACATACTTCATGGCGTGAAGACTAATGCAAATATTTCACAGAAAGGATGGGATAGCTCTCTATTAGTGCCACTGAAAAGCCTTCCCTCCCATCTTGCCTTCGACACAAAAACAACTAGGGGAAATATCACTTTTTGCCTTGGACAGCCCCAGCAATATTTTTCAATGGCAGACTTGGGAGGGGAAACGCCTGATTTCCATCGACCCGATAGATGGATTACCTTGGCAAAATTAATTGGCGAGGAAAAGTAATGATCATGGCTATCGCATAAGTCATCCAAGCCATCATAAGGTTGATAATTGTTTTCTACAAATTGTGCATTGCTATAAACTATACAGAACCGGGTGAACACCAACCACTCAAGTGAGGTAGATCATGGCAATGACAAAAAAAAATACAACAAAAATTAGCCCTCCAAAGCTAGGCCCTGTTGGTAGATATATTACACACCACTACCGCCATTTCAATTCTGCCGCCCTTATTGATGCCGCGGAAAGCTATAGAGTATTTTTGGCCAAGGGCGGCAAAATGATGATATCAATAGCTGGAGCAATGAGCACTGCAGAGCTGGGTTTATCTTTAGCAGAGATGATTCGCAAGGATATGATTCATCTTATTACTTGCACAGGTGCCAACCTAGAAGAAGATGTTTTTAATCTTGTGGCTCACGATTTTTATGAACGAGTGCCCCACTATCGCGACCTTACGCCAAAGGACGAACATGCCCTGCTTGCCAGACACATGAATAGAGTGACTGACACCTGCATTCCGGAGATGGAAGCCATGCGTCGCATTGAAAGTGCCATGCTAAAAGTGTGGACAAGGGCAGATAAGGCTAAGAAGCGTTTTTTTCCGCATGAGTTTTTTCAGCAGGTTCTAAAATCAGGGGAGCTAAAAAAGCACTACCAGATAGATACTAAACACTCATGGATGTTGGCCGCCATGGAAAAGAATATCCCCATAGTAGTACCTGGCTGGGAAGATAGCACCTTGGGCAATATGTTTGCCGCGGCTGTCATACGGGGCGAAATCAATAATGTCCACACTGTCCGTACAGGCATCGAATATATGACATGGCTAGTGAAACATTACACAAAGACAACAAAACAAGCCCCCCTTGGTATGTTTCAGATAGGAGGGGGCATCGCTGGTGATTTTCCTATTTGTGTTGTCCCATTGCTCCATCAAGACCTTGAACAGGCAGACGTGCCACTCTGGGGCTATTTTTGCCAGATTAGCGATAGTACTACAAGCTATGGGTCATATAGTGGAGCAGTGCCAAACGAAAAAATAACATGGGGCAAGCTAGGGATTGATACACCAAAACATATCATCGAAAGCGATGCAACAATTGTTGCCCCCCTCATATTTGCCTATCTGTTGGGGTGGTGATTTTGTGGAGACGATGTTTGGTAGTAATTTTGCAATTTTGGTAGACTCTCTATTGTTGGAGACGTCATACCAAGTTGCACCCATACGGGAGCAACTTGGTATGACATAGCTTAGAGCAGTTTATCTATTCAAAATAAACTGCTCTAAGGTGGGCTTGTAAGCTGGATTCTGTCAGAGGGTGTCATTCCTCTTGGATGGTAGTCACCTACCACCTCTAGCAACCTACCCGCCGACTTGGTCGGGCCAACCTTCTACCCATTGAGGGCGCGTCGGTCTATTTGGTCTTGCTCCCCAGGGGGTTTGCCGTGCCTGAACTGTTACCAATCCAGCGGTGGGCTCTTACCCCACCATTTCACCCTTACCTGTACCAATAATGGCAACAGGCGGTATCTTTCTGTTGCACTTTCCGTCGGATCACTCCGCCCAGCCGTTAACTGGCCTGGTGCCCGCCTTTCAAAGCACATGGCTTGAAAGATTTATTTGGAGTCCAGACTTTCCTCTGCATCAATTTTTTCAATACAGCGACACCCTAGCCCACACTTCAATATACCGCACTCTCATTTTTTTTTGTAGAATACTAATATATAGTTGTTAATTGCAGATTAACAATTGCGAATTGCTTACTAACTGACAACTCACAGGTTGAAATTTCGTTGAGCGACAAAGGAAAAAAAACACCTAAAATAGAGGCTGATCAGCCCAAAGAAACTGTTTGTAACAGTGAGAACTCAGAAAAAAGCGATCAAGAGTATCAGGAAAAAATTACCAAACTAGAAGGTCTACTAGAAAAGCAATCTCATAAACTGTCAGTATTGCAGTACATGACTGAGATTTTCACGTCTGCTCCAAAGCCTAAAAAAATTGTCCGCATTTTAGCTGATTTGTTTAGTAGTGAGCTTGGAGCGAGAGTGAGCGCAGTATGGATAAAGGAACCATTTTCAACAACTTTTCAACCCAATATTAGTTGTGATGTAAAAAAGGAGCTACTGGAAGGATGGAGGCTCCCAATTCCAAACCCATTTCCTAATATTCCCATGCTTCTGTCGCAACCTCAGTGGCTAGAAAGTAGCATCCTTCCTGACCTTCAACAAGTGCTTGGCATAAAGGACAATATTGAACCTTACTATATCCCTTTTGAATTTAAAACAGAGTTAGTCGGTTTTAGCATCGTTGGAATTGATTCAGAATACCAAATAGAAAACGACAAAGATGCACTCTCCGCATTAGGACACATAGTAGCCGCATCATTATTCAATACCAACCTCCTGACGGAACTGAGAGAGAAACTTGATGAAATTAACCAAAAGACAGATGAACTAGAAAAAACAAACGCCGCTCTAATTGACGCTAATAGATTCAAAAACGAGTTTTTTACAATGACCAGCCACGAACTCAGGACACCACTCACGGGCATTCTCGGATTTACAAAGCTAATAATAGATGGGTTATACGAGGATGAAGATGAGATGCGACAAATGCTTGAGGATAACTACTCTTCTGGAAAAAGTTTGCTTAGGCTAGTAAACAACATTCTGGATATGTCAAAGATAGAATCTGGCTCATTCCATATTTCATTAGAACCAGTTTCGCTCCAAGACTGTTTTTCTGAAATTAGCCATGTAATCAACAACCTTCCCAAAGAGCATGGAGTAGTAATTAATATGCCTGACGGCTTGGAGTCAATGCCTAAGGTAATCGCAGACATGGGTAGCTTGTGCCAAGTACTGATAAATCTTATTTCAAACGCAATTAAGTTTACACATGCCGGCTCTGTAACCGTCATGGTAGAGCGAGGCATAGGGGTAATAAATATCTCTGTGATAGACACCGGCATTGGGGTAAGTCCGGAAAGCCAGACACGGTTGTTCCAGAATTTTGTTCAGGCTGATGAAGGTTATTCACGCAAATATGGTGGCACAGGATTGGGGTTAGCTATTTGCAAACATCTACTTGGAATGATGAATAGCACTATCTCTCTTCACAGCAAGGGAGTGGGATATGGCACGACAATCAGTTTTGCAATCCCCATAGCCTGATGTATATTTGCATAGGATTTGGTACAGTATCAGCTTTCAATAATAGTTTTCAAATTTTTTTCAAACGGTGGTTTAGCAATTCCGCGCTCAGTTACAATAGCAGTAACAAGTTCATTATCAGCAAAATCAAATGCAGGATTGTATACCTTAATTCCTTCTGGTGCCATGCGCTTCTTATACCACATTTCTGTAACCTCGCTGTGCTGTCTTTCTTCGATATGAATTTTTTTCCCGGTGGGAGTATTCATATCGATAGTTGATGTAGGAGCGCACACATAAAAAGGTACTCCATAGTATTTTGCCAGAATGGCTATGCCTGAAGTCCCAATTTTATTGCAAACATCGCCATTTGCGGCTACCCGATCACTTCCAACGAATACCGCCTGAATCCATCCATTCTTCATAACTTGTGAAACCATGTTGTCACAAATAAGTGTCGTATCTATACCTCTTTCAAACAGTTCAAACGCAGATAGCCTTGCACCTTGCAAGAGCGGACGGGTTTCTGTGGCATACAGTTTATAGCGAAAACCCCTCTCATAACCAAGATGGATTGGTGCCAGAGCAGTTCCATATTTTACTGTCGCAAATTGTCCAGCATTGCAATGTGTTAATATGCCATCACCATCATTTATCAATGTCAACCCATATTCGCCAATATTTTTGCAAGCCAAAATGTCTTCTTTCTTAATAGTTACAGCCTCTCTGTGCAGAATATTTTTGATTTCACCTATAGGCTTGGTCGCATTTTTTAATACCACGCTGTCCATTCTGTCGAGTGCCCAAAAGAGATTAATAGCCGTAGGGCGCGCCGATGCCAGATATTCCAGAGCAGATCGAAACTTATTATAAAATTTGTCAAAAACATCTTCATCAATTTCCTTTGCGGCCAGATAGATCCCAATGGCCACGGCAACGCCAATTGCTGGTGCTCCACGCACTTGAAGCGTGGAAATAGCCTTCCAAATATCTCTTTGGTTTGTAAGTGAAAGAACCTTTATCTCCCCTGGTAGCAGACTTTGGTCAAGTATCACCAAGGCACTTTTTTCGTCATCAAGCGAAACAGTTTCATAATCCATCACATGCTTCATTTTTTTCCACCAATATCCAGTAAGTTGGATGGCACCGACGCACTTCGAAGTGCTCCACCGGCTACAATCCCTAGCCTATTGCTGTTTGCCAACAATTCCTCAACTTGGTCTTTGCTTAAGACATTAGTCTTTCCAATCAAGCGACTGGTATACATGTGAATCAGTGCAAAATGCTCCAGAGATTCTAGACGAAAAAGTGCTTCCATCAATGACCTACCCCAAGTAAGCACTCCATGATTGGCAAGTAGCAATCCATTGTAATCCCTGCAATAGGGAGCAACAGAGTCTGCCAATCCCTGCGAGCCTGGAGTTTCATAATGCACACACGGAATAGCACCTAAGTTCACCACAGCTTCAGAATAAGTAGCCATGTCTAATGCAATTCCAGCTATGGCAAAAGAAGTACTAACTGGAGGATGCGCATGTGTAATCCCGCAAATAGATGGATTTTCATTGTATATGCAAATGTGCATTTTGATTTCTGAGGATGGCTCCATCGCGCCTGCTGACAATATTGTTCCATCTAATCGCATCTTTATTAAAGTTTCTTCAAGCATAAACCCTTTGGAAACTCCAGTTGGGGTAGTCCAAATAACGTCTTCGGATACTTTGCAACTTATGTTACCGTCACTTGCCGCCACAAATTTTTTTTCATACATCCGCCGGCCTACTTCAACTATGGATTGTTTAGCCATGTGGTCATCTGGAAAAACTTGTTTATTCATAGCATTTCCCCATCACTACATTGTATGATGTACTTCTGAAAGGTAAATATCGCATGGTTGATTTTCCGAATAGCTTTCCCTTCAGGCACTTACTGGGCATTGAGCAACTGAGTCAGCAGGATATTGCTTTAATATTGGATCAGGCAAAGACCTTTGAAGATGTCTGTGAAAACCCGGAAAAAAAAACAATTCCAGCTCTACAAAAAAAAATTGTAGTCAACCTTTTCTTTGAAAACAGCACAAGGACTCGCAACAGCTTTGAAATAGCAGAAAAGAGGCTGTCTGCAAACGTCATAAATTTTGACGCGTCTTCCAGTTCGCTAAGCAAGGGTGAAACGCTGGTTGATACGGCTACTAACCTAGAAGCCATGCGCCCCGACATTATCGTCATGCGACATGGCGCAACTGGTGCTCATTCTCTAATGGCTCGACATGTAACGGCAAAAATTATCAACGCTGGGGATGGTTCCCACGAGCATCCAACCCAAGCTCTACTTGACGCTTATACCATCAAGGAAAAATTTGGGAAGTTGGATGGTCTACAGGTAGCCATTGTAGGTGATATTCGCAACAGTCGAGTAGTTAGGTCTAACCTATGGCTTTTGACCAAAATGGGGGCAAAGGTAACATTGGTCGGCCCTCCAACTCTTTTGCCTATTGAGATGAAAGAAACATGGCCAGACGTAACACTGAGCAACGACTTTGACGAAATAATCTCAAAAATGGACGTAATAATGATGCTTCGATGCCAGTTCGAGCGAGGCACCGGCAACTACATCCCAAGCCAGAGTGAATATACTAGGCACTACCAGCTAAATTCCAAGAGACTACAGAACGCAAAAAAGGAAGTAGCAGTACTACACCCCGGCCCCCTCAACAGAGGGGTGGAAATCACCAGCGAAGTAGCAGATGGACATAATAGCCTGATATTGCAACAAGTTACAAACGGTGTGCCCGTAAGAATGGCGGTGCTGTACCTATTGGCTCTCAGTAATGACGATGTAGGTAGTTGCAAAACCCTGTAATACACCTACTCCCTTCTTTTTACCTTCGGCCTCTTGCAAAAACAGGTGGTTTTGCAAGAGGCTCTGTTGTTTGCCAGAAGAGAGCTAGGGCTAATCCTAGCCCTCTTCAAAGCACTACAATTAGCCCTCTACGATAGCTTCAGACGGGCAGGCAGAGACACAAGCCCCACAATCAATGCACGTATCGGCATCTATGGTGTAGTGAGGGCTTCCCTCCTTGATAGCTTCTGTGGGGCAGTCGGATATGCAGGTGCCACAGGCAGTGCAAGAATCTGTGATGTTGTGGGCCATAAATTCCTCCATTGATGGCTCAGTTGGAAATAGGATAAAAAAAGATTGTAAAAACCAAATTCCATCCTGTCATTGTTAAAGTTTACCATTATATTTGGATGGAGAAAAAAATGTTCAAAAAACCAGTTGTTTTACTAATACTTGACGGGGTTGGGGACGGCTCAAGAAATTCATTTGATGCCACCTTTGTGTCTGGAATGCCCCACTTAAATAGCTTGCGACGACAATATGCCTCAACACAGCTAAGAACAAGCGAAGAAGCTGTGGGTCTGCCAGAGGGTCAATTTGGCAACTCTGAAGTGGGTCATACCAATTTGGGAGCAGGACGAATAGTGTGGCAAGAATTAACCCGTATTGATGCCGCCATAAAAAAGGGAACTTTTAGGCAAAACAAAGCAATGTCTACACTTATTTCCGAGGTTAAGACCAAAAAGACGAGGCTTCACCTGATGGGCTTAGTCAGTCCGGGTGGGGTTCACAGCCACCAAAACCATATAGTTGCCCTTGCTCAGTGGGCAGAAGCAGAGGGAGTTCCTACCACCATACATGCCTTCCTTGATGGACGCGATACCCCACAAAAGAGTGCAGATGGCTACCTGGCATGGCTAGATGAGCAACTCAAAGCTACACCGATGGTAAAGGTTGGTTCCATAAGTGGTCGCTACTGGGCTATGGACAGGGATAAGAGATGGGACAGAGTAGAAAAAGCATGGAATATGTTAGTGGAAGGTCAGCCGGAGCATAAGCACGACACATCAGCCAGTGCAATTAAAGCCGCGTATGAACGGGATGAAACTGACGAATTTGTAGCACCTACAATTACAAAGGACTTTCACCCCATCGCAGATGGAGACGGCATAATTTTCTATAATTTCAGGGCAGACCGTGGGCGACAGTTGTGCCATGCTTTGGTTGATCCAGCCTTTGATGGATTCAAACCCAAACACCGTCCAAATGTAAAATTAGTAACGTTTACTCAGTATGACATTGCATTAGACCCATACCTCTCAGTAGCATATCCCCCACAAAACCTCACAAAGATATTTGGCGAATTAATTAGCGAAAAGGGTCTAAAGCAGTTCCGAACAGCCGAGACAGAAAAATATGCGCATGTAACATTCTTTTTTAATGGTGGTCGTGAGGAACCTTTTCCTGGGGAGGATCGTCTTCTGGTAGACAGCCCGAAAGTTGCCACATATGACCTAATGCCCGAGATGAGTTGCCACCAAGTAGTTAGGGGACTAATTGATGCTATTCACTCGAATAAATATGAAGTAATCATATGCAATCTAGCTAATGGTGACATGATCGGCCACACGGGAATACTTGACGCGGCAGTAACTGCCTGCACTGTGGTAGATGATTCTGTTAGAAAGGTTGCAGATGCAGTATTAAAACAAAAGGGCGTACTGATAGTAACGTCTGACCACGGAAATTCAGAATGTATGCTGGACGATGAAGGTCATCCTCATACAGCCCATACAATGAATTTAGTTCCATGCGTAATTGTTGCCGATGGCTTTGAAAGAATGGCCCTCCGCCCGGGTGGTGCCCTTTGTGATGTGGCTCCGACCTTACTTAAACTATTAGGTATAGAACAACCAAACGAAATGGACGGAAAAAGTCTTTTTAAGTAAACCTTTTCTGAAAAAAGAGCACTAATACTAAAACGTGTCATTGCAAAACACCTGATTTGCAATTCAGCCAGGATGATAGGCTTCGCCTATTTTGAAATATCCACAAATAACCGTTCCAAAAGGAGGAACTTATGAAAGTACTGCACTCACTCTGTATTCTCACAGCTTTTTCTGTGTCAGGCATTGCTCAGGATGCCCCGCCACCTCCACCAATGGGGCAAGGTCGCCAGATGCCACCCTATGATGCATCTAAAGAGGAAACTTATAAGGCCAAGGTTACAAACATAGCCGAACAGGTTCGTGGGCAAATGACTACCATTGCCCTGACTGTGACAATTGATGACAAAACATTTCAGGTTCCAACAGCATCTGTTGATTTTCTGAAAGAAAAAAAGGTCAGCTTTGCCAAGGATGATGAGATCACAATCAAAGGTGTCAAGCAAGAATCACCTGGTGGAATGACAATGATTCGCGCTAGAGAAATAACCAAAGGCGAAACAACACTAGAGCTACTTGACAAAGATGGTCGCCCCATTTGGAGGCCAGCAGGAGGCCCAGGCGGACCCGGCGGCCAACGTGGCGGAAACCGATAATAATTTAGTTACATGCTCTTATACCAAGTTGCGTTCAGATGACTTTGAGCGCGAAACGCCATAATGAACGTAACCCAACAACCAGACAAACAGCGATTATAGGGGATTAATCTAAAAAACAGTACAGAGTTATGGAGATACGACTGCGTTTTTCGCATCACTCTTTTGAAGTCCCTAAGTGTCGCTGGTCGCCTTTGGCTGTCTTTACAGCCTCAGTCGTCCGCGATTACTAAGGGACTTCCCTTTTATATCAAGTTGCACCCAAATGGGAGCAACTTGGTATAACGGCAATGCGAAAGCAGTGCTCGCAAGTTTTGAAAATACGGGCTTTGCTCGTGTTTGCAAAAACTACTGAGTGCCGTATACGCGTCACCTCATACCGAGTTGCAATGCTTTGATTGCAACTCGGTATAATACATTCAGGAGGCCATTTTGATTGAATTGTTGTTGAAATCAGCACCCTTATGGGCATGGGTTGGATTTTTTTTGTTAGTTTTATTCATGCTTGCAATCGATCTAGGTGTTTTTAACAGAAAAACACATGCACCAACATTCAGGGAAGCCGCCATTTGGAGTTGTGTATGGATTGGACTGGCCTTGGTTTTCAATGGTGCAGTATGGACATTCATGGGTTCGTTTAAGGGCATTGAATGGTTTACAGGATATGTGCTCGAAAAGAGCTTAAGCGTTGATAACCTTTTTTTGTTTGTATTAGTGTTTCAAGCGTTTGCGGTTGATATGAAAGACCAGCACCGCATTTTGTACTGGGGAATACTAGGAGCATTGATTTTCCGAACCTTAATGATCCTAGGTGGAACAGCACTGTTGAATCGGTTTGAGTGGATGATCTATGTCTTTGGAGCTTTCCTGATTTGGACTGGAATAAAAATATTTTTTGAAAGCGATAACAAAGAAAAAACCAGCCCTTCAGATAGTTTGATCGTGCGCATTTTTCGCAAGTTTATACCCTTTGACCCGGAAGGCGGACACCAACACTTTTTTTCAATAAAGAACGGCAGACTACTTGCCACACCAATGCTGTTGGTAATTTTGGTCATTGAAGTAACAGACTTGGTTTTCGCCGTGGATTCAATTCCGGCGGTACTTGCGATAACTAGGGATGTATTTGTAGTCTTTACCAGCAATATTTTTGCTATCCTTGGCCTACGAAGCCTCTATTTTCTGCTAGCAAAGATGATGGATAGGTTTTACTATCTGGGTACTGGCCTTGCTATAATCCTTACATTTGTCGGGCTAAAGATGTGCCTAGCCCACATCATTAAGGCTCGTTTTGAGATTGCCGATAGCGTGATGATAGTTACTAGCCTTGCATTCATCACAGTAGTACTTGTGGGTTCTGTCGCAATTAGCTTGGTTTCCACAAAAAATGTTGAGGATAAAAACTGATGCAGTTGTGGCAGACGGACATAAGTGCGGCTAGAAATAAATTGCATGATTCCCCAGTAGTGGCCACTATGGGGAATTTTGACGGCGTTCATGTCGGCCACAGGCGTTTGATTAGCACTGCAGTAAGGATGGCAAAAGAAAGATGTAGGCAATCAGTACTGATAACTTTTAACCCCCATCCTATGAAGGTAATTGCCCAAAGTTCACATTCAGGTCTATTGATGACACTTTCTCAGAAATTGAATGTTCTTGAGAGCCTAGGGGTGGATTACGTTTGGCTGATTCCATTCAATCTAGAATTTTCTGAATTGGCTCCCGAAGTATTTTTGGAACTGTTGGGAAGGTATATTATCCCTGCGGAAATACACGTCGGACAGGCTTTTCGATTCGGACGGGATAGAACCGGAGATATTACTACCATGCAGAATTGGGGAGATAACATCGGATGCCAAGTACATGCCCATGCTTATCTAGCACCAGACGGGGGAATACTTAGTAGTAGTAGAATTAGGCAAGCATTGGCTACAGGTGACGCAGACTTGGCATCAGAACTGTTGGGTGCCCCCTACAAGATGTCTGGAATGGTTGTGGAGGGAAGCAAACGAGGTCGCGAGCTTGGTTTTCCAACGGCTAATCTCCAATGGGAACAAGAATTTATTCCAGCCAATGGAGTATACATAACAAAGGTTTCCTGTCCGACACGTCTTAATGAGCCATCACTTGGGCTTACCAATATTGGCGAAAAGCCAACATTTGGTTCTCAGCAACAAACCATAGAAACCCATTTGCTAGGAATAAATACTGATCTCTACGGTGCCAATATTGAGTTGGAGCTTTTGCACCGAATCAGGGGAGAACAAAAATTTGATAACCCCGAATCACTAATAATCCAAATTGCCGAAGATATAGAGCATGGTATAAGGTGGTGGAAATTAAATTGCTGATGCAACGTCTCGGTGGGCTACAAGTAGATTTACCGAGAGAGAAAGCTAATTACTAGACAAATCAGCAACTCCTCATTACACCTACCAGTACTCCCTGTACTTCTATTCTGTCTATGTCATAACATTGGGGAGCGAGATTTGGATTGTGTGGAATGAGCCAAACACCTTTTTTGTCTTGCCTCAATTCCTTAAGTGTTACTTCCTCACGGTCTATGAGAACAACAACCCTATCTCCATTGCGGTACTCGCCCCGATGCTGGAGCACTACCAAGTCGCCATCAAGGATCGAATCGTCCATCATGGAATCGCCCTTGACTCTAAGGACAAATAAATTTTCTTTGTTCCGGTGGATAGAGTGGGGTAATTCAATTGGCATGGCGTGCGTTTCCGGTAACAAGGGAGCCCCTGCGGCCACATCGCCATAAAAAGGAAAAATTTTTGCCCTGTCACCTGTTTCATCAAAAGTACTAGGAGAGTCAGAGGAACTAGCCACCTCGCCGTCTAGTCGGCAAACAATATTATTTCCCTTTCCATGCTGTCTCTCTAAAAACCCTTTTTCAATCAAGTGCAACACATGTTTATGGATAGTACTTACGGCAGTACAACCAACGCCAACAGCGATCTCCTTTAGGGTTGGACTCCTTTTTTCGGTCTGGGCAAAATGCTCGACAAATTGGAGAACTTTCTGTTGGCGGCGGGTAAGGTTTGCTGATCTCATTTCTTTATTATGAAAAAAAATCGAATTTTGTCAATATTTTTCGTTTTTTTTTGCACTAAATTTTGAGTTAGGCTAAATGTCGATTATCATTAGATATAGCGGTTCAACTTTTTGTAGTTGAACTGCTATATGCTAGAATTTGCCCGCATAACGAAGGTGACGCTGGAAAAGAACCTGCCAGCGTACCTACAAGTCTGCCAAATTTATTGTAGTTGGCATGGAGGTCTCGGACATCCTGAACATAGCGAAGGATTCCGAGAGTTCATGGCCGTTTGTTGTTCATAGGCGGGCTTGGCTCGCCGTTAAGTAAACAACAAAAACGTAAATAGCTATAAACGCAACCTAGTATAACAACGGGTTTTGAAATTACCTCGGTATCGTGACGGGTTGATACCAAGTTACTCTTGATTGGGTGCAACTTGGTATAAAATGAAAATATCATGGGAGGCATAGATGGCAAACAAGCTCAATAGACGAGAATTTATGGCGGCTGGTGCCGCGGCTATTACCGGTGTGGCTGTTTCAGATACTGCAAGTATTGTAAAGGCTCAAGCACCAACCCTCGCCTTGCAGAGGGGAGTCGCTCCGGTTGTCATAGCCTCATCAAACGGCCATAGATATAAGAATGGAGGAGATGTTACCTGTGTCGAACTGGCATTCAAGATGATGACAGATGGCAAGGATGTACTCGACTCATTAATCGCCGGAGTTAATATAGTTGAACTTGATCCTGATGACACTAGCGTTGGCTTTGGCGGACTACCCAATGCAGATGGGGTGGTTCAACTAGATTCATCCTGTATGCACGGGCCAAAAAAACGTGCCGGGGCGGTGGCATGTATTGAAGGCATCAGAACTCCTTCCCTGGTAGCTCAAAAGGTCATGGATTTAACAGACCATCATCTGTTAGTTGGCAAAGGTGCTCAGAATTTTGCGAAAATGATGGGCTTTAAGATAGAGGATGACCTCAATACGCCTAGATCAAGGCGTTTGTGGATGGAGTGGAAGCGGCGCACCGATCCTGAACATTGGCTGGACCCGGAAAAACGCCTTATGGCTGGCTTTAAGGCAGGCATGAGCATGGTAGCAGATGGACTTATCGACAGAGAACATTATTTTGGGACTATCAACTGCGACGGAATTAATTCAAAAGGTGAGATATGCGGTGTCACCACTACCAGTGGTCTTGCTTGGAAGATTCCGGGTCGCGTTGGCGATTCGCCAATATTGGGTGCTGGTTTATATGTGGAAGATAAAATTGGAGCGGCCGGTTCAACAGGACGGGGAGAAGCCAACCTTTATGGACTATGCTCTTTCCTGATAGTAGAACTGATGCGCCAAGGCAAACATCCAAAGGATGCAGGGCTTGAGGCCTTGCGTCGTATCGCAAATAATACAATCGACAAACGTCTGAGGGATGAAAAAGGCCAGCCCAACTTCCAAGTGATCTTTTATGCCCTCAATGGCAAAGGCGAATATGCAGGAACGTCTATGTTTCCTACCAAATACGCAGTTTGCACAGAAAAGGGTGGCGAATTACTTGATACAGCCACACTATTCTCTGCATGGCCAGGACGGAGCTAATTAAATTGTTGTATTGATAGGTTAATAAATCCCCAATTTTTCATTTCATCAACCCCTGCGTACATAAGAAAAATCATGTCTTTCAATCCCCCCCATCCGCTTTCCTATCGCAAGGCTCTGGAGTCATTTTTATTAGAGGACTGGGGCGCAGGAGACTGGACTACCAACGCAGTACCAGACCGCCAAATGTGGGGCAAGGTTGTTGCCAAAAACAATTTGGTAGTTGCGGGACTGCCTGTAGCTAAAGAAGTATTCCATCTGACTGACCCTACTTTTGAAGTTGATTTTTTTGTTCAGGATGGAGACAAACTAGCGACAGGCACAGAGGTGATGGTGGTTAAAGGCTCTTCTCGCAATATTCTCATGGCTGAAAGGGTTATGCTGAATTTGTTGCAGAGGTTATCTGGCACGGCTACCCTGACAAGGCAATTTGTAGAGGCAGTTGACGGGACGGGGGCAAAAATATTAGATACACGCAAAACAACCCCCGGCCTAAAACTGTTAGAAAAGTACGCCGTTCGCTGTGGAGGAGGTTTTAATCACAGGGTCAACCTAGCTGATGGAATATTGATCAAAGAAAACCACATCTCAGCCGCTGGAGGAATAAGGACTGCGGTGGCTACCGCCAGATTATCTTCGCCTAATCTTTTGCGTATCGAAGTAGAAGTCGAGACTCTCGAACAATTAGAGGAATGTTTATCAATTTCTGATATTGACGGAGCACTGCTAGATAACATGAACGAAAATACCATGAAAAATGCAGTTTTACTGCGAAATTCTATAAATAAACACTTTTTTTTAGAGGCAAGCGGCAATATTTCGCTATTAAATGTAAAATCTATATCCGAAACTGGTGTAGATTTTCTCTCCATCGGAGCTTTGACCCACAGCGCACCAGCCGCAGATTTGAGTATGAGGATTGGGTAAAACAAAAAATGTATCGCACAGAAAGATGACAACCGCAAAGCTGAAGTAGTGAAAACTGCATCAATGACTCCTCCTAGCAAAAACACATCCCCTACAACGCTTTTTCGCATAGTACCAATCCGTTCTGGTGAAACTAGAATAGTCCTGCTCTCTGCATGTTATTTTTTCCTGTTGCTACTGAGTTATTATCTCCTTCGCCCTCTTCGCGAAACCTATGGCATTTCGAGAGGCGCAGACCAACTGCCAGTGATTTGGTCTTGTACCTTGGGTGTTATGGCACTGATAAATCCTGTATACTCATTCCTCGTTGCACGTTGGCCGAGGCGCGTATTCATACCCGGCACCTATCAGTGTTTCGCCACCATGCTGGTTGTCTTTGGTATTTTATATAGTAGCCTGCCAAACCACGGAGGCACAGCACTTGGCTATACTTTTTATGTTTGGCTGAGTGTATTCAATCTGTTTGTAGTTTCGATCTTCTGGGCCTTTATGGCCGACTTATACAACAGAGCAGACGGGCAACGTCTCTTTGGAATAATAGCTATCGGCGGAACGTTGGGAGCCATCGTTGGATCAGCATTTACAGCAGAATGTATCTCTTGGCTCGGCGCAGAATATGTCCACTGGCTTTTTTACATTTCTGCTTTTGTACTAGAACTGGCAGTCATCTGTATTTCTCTTCTGTTCAAGTTAGCTAGTAATTCCAACTCAGAGTTGCAAGTTAGTAGTAATCGTATAAATGTGGATTCAGGTGAACCAAGTCCTAGCGCAACTGCCGGACTGGCGTTGATTGGCAAATCCCGCTTGCTTCAGTCCATTTCCAGCTACATGATACTCTATGCTATCGCGGGAACTTTTTTATATATCATGCAGGGAAGCATTGTCGAGGCAGTTTTTGCTGACATTGCCTCACGCACTATAGCCTTTGCAAGGATTGATCTTTGGACAAACATACTGACCTTAGTCGCCCAGCTATTTTTAGCTCACCGGCTAGTGGTAAGAGTTGGTATTCCCATTTCGCTATTGATATTGCCCATTGTAACCCTGCTTGGCTTTGGTTCCCTATGGCTATTTCCCGGGTTTGCCGTATTGGCTGTCTTTCAAGTTGCAAGGCGGGGTCTCCACTATGCCATCGACCGCCCTGTGAGGGAAATGTTATACATCCCCCTATCACCGGATGCCAAGTATAAAGCCAAGAGCTTTATTGATACATTTGTTTATCGAACTGGCGACTTTATTGGAGTTTGGATCACCCCTCTGTTAAAGGCCATGTCTTTGTCTCTTGGCCTACCGAGCATAGCCTTGACTGCCTTATGGATAGGTAGTGCGACATGGCTGGGTAGGCATGTAGACCCTGTTAAAAAATCTCATTCTTCCTAAAGTACCTTTTTTGACCTAATTATTCGCGGTCAACTTGCTAAATTTTTGGATAATCTTTTGTGGTCAGTGACTGTTACAATGAGTGGTATCATGGAAAAACAAAATTATCCAAGTTGGAGAGCAATTTCAACAGTCACGAAATTGTGGGTAATTTGTATTCTACTAGGGCCTTTGGCCCTGGCCCTGGTGGTAAGGGTAATACCACCATCAATTCAAGCCACCCTAATCAATGTTAGTGTCTATGCCCTCATTATCCCAATTCAGTTTGCGATATATTTGGCGTTTAGATGGGTCATGGACAGAGGTGGATCGGGTTGGCTTTGGCACCTAGAGTTTTTTTTGCGAAGGCTGGTAGCAATGTTCAGCTCCGACCAGGGTGGTTTATGGATTAAATGGGCAAGAGTTTCTGATGGCCATAGGATTGCACGCGCCATGGTGGAAATGTCAGCCAAGTGCGGAAACCCTGAGGGATTGTATGAATGGGGTACTATTCTGAAAAATGAAAGGATGGAAGACAGCGCGCTGGATGCCTTTTTCAAGGCCGCTCAAAAAGGACATTTAGGAGCCGCATGGGAAGTTGGCGAGGCCGCCCGCTGGGGAAGCTTGTGTATGCAAAGAGATCGGATGCTGTCTCGCAAGTGGCATGAAGTTGCCGCGAGAAATGGCTACGTGCCATCGATTAGAATCTTAGCAACCGCACTCGAAACTGGCGATGGGATGGACTGCGACTTGGATGCCGCACAACGGTGGCAAAAACGATTACAGAAAGTGCTAAAAGAAGTAGACTCGTATGAAAATCTGGAAAATTTAAAAGGAGATATTTCTACCCAAGCGTATGAAAAAGGGCAAAAGAATTCAATTTTTTCAGCGATCAGATTCTTGCTTGGATTTGCCAATGCCCTAGTTTCCAGAACTCCGCAGGGAGCAGTCCAAGCGACCACTCCCATTCTTTTTTGGGGTGGCCTACTACTAGCTGTCTCTTTAATTATCCTCTTATTTATCTTTGGAGGAATAATTGGCCTGATGTTTTCCCTACCAGCTATCTGGGCAATTTTTGGACTTATGTGGATGCACAAAAATCGCTACAAGCCCAACCGTGAATTGATTTCGCTGGAAAAAAGGGCTACTAGGGGCGAGACGGAGGCCATGTATGAGCTGGGAATGCTCTACCGAAATGGATCAGCCCATCTACCTCAAGACTTGTTTAGGGCAAGGGAGTGGTTATTGAAGGCCTCAATAGAACATGCTGAAGCCATGCTACAGGCAGGGGTCCTGCTTGCTTGGGGCTACGGGGGACCTAAAGACGCTATCCAAGCCAAACACTTATTTCAAAGGGCAAAGAGCCTAGGCAAAGATGATGCAGATATTTATTTGCAACGTATGGGTAGTGGCTAAAAACTGAGCCTTTTACAAGACCTGTGGTTTTGCAAGACACCGAAGGTGGTAAGCTACGCCCGAAATGTAACCGAGTCCAGCGGAACATATCATCTGTTCAACAATTGCAAACACCAAGCTGGAGGCGGTGCGACGGAGGGAGCAGGCGTATTACAGGGTTTTGCAACTACCTAATTTGATTACAACTCGGTATAAGTCCGTTGTCAACTCCGACGGCTGGGAAGGCTATGATGGACTTGTGGATGTCGGATTCGATAAGTGCTTCCGCATAAACAAAAAAACAGTTGCGGATAAGTGTGCCCACATTAATGACATAGAGGCGTTCTGGAGCTTCACCAAGAGACGGCTAGCTAAATTCAATAGCACTAAGCGAAACTTTGGGCTACACTTGAAGGAATGTGAATGGCGATACGGGCGACCTTTGCCTCAACTTGCCACCGCGCTCAAAAAACTCGTCACCAATAACAAAACCCTGATGGTCTAGTGCCAAAAAAAGTGCTTTGACCAATACAAGGAGTTTATTCCAATTGATGTAGCGAAATGCCAAGTCAGAAATAACGGAGTGAACACAATGGCATTTTTTCGCGGATGCTTGTTCATTATTTTTGTTACAGTAACCCTCTTCTCGCAAGGAGCCATGGAGCGTTCACGAGTTGAACTTCCAGAGGATGAGAAGAGGGCGATAGAAGATGCTCGCAAAAATGCAAAGCCAAGACCTTTTGCAACCCGTAAAACACCTTGGAGCGAATTGGAAGTAGCGCGCATCAAAGCCTATGAAACTGTAAAAAATAGCATTGTGCAAATCTCTATAAAAAGCTCAGACCCAACAACTGGGATGCCAAATACCCAAAGCATAGGGTCAGGTATTGTTTGGGACGAGTTTGGCCATGTCGTAACCAATTACCATGTAGCGTCTGCGATATCCAATAGGGCTACAAGAGCTGGTTATGCGATGTCAAGAATGGCAGACCTAATTATTAGAACCATAGATGGTGCTGAATATAGGGTCGAAATAGAGGGCGTCGCGCCAGAGAGTGACCTAGCATTATTGCGACCTGAAGGCAAAATTAAGGGAGTAGTTCCAATTCGATTGGGTAAATCCTCAGAACTAGTTGTTGGCCAGTCTGTGGTGGCCATGGGCAATCCATCTGGATTTGACCATACTTTTACGGCAGGGTTGATTTCCGCGCTTGACAGGGTAATTCCCTCTCCAATGAATACTCCTATTAGAAATGTCATTCAGACAGATGCCTCACTCAATAGGGGAAACTCTGGAGGCCCATTGTTAAATAGTTCAGGCCAGATGGTTGGTCTAAATACTGCCATCAGCTCTCCAACAGGTTGGAGTGTTGGTCTAAATTATGCGATCCCTTCAGAAACCGTAATAAAGGAAATGGAGACTCTTCTCGATACAAAACGATCGGCAGAACCAACGCCCCCCCTTGCTCCTACAGAGGACGCTTGTGCTGGAGTCTTTAATAGAGTCAAACACTCGGTGGTCGGCATCCAAGCAAAAGAGCGATACCATGATCTATTTACCGGGAATGTTCTTACAGACCCAGTTGGGAGTGGCTCTGGTATTATATGGGACAAACAAGGACACATAGTTACCAACTTTCATGTAGTAGCTATGATGGATCCGATGTCCGGAGCACTAAGGGCGGCAGATATCGTTACGGTGACAACTAGTGATGACAGAGAATTAGCGGCACGCATAGTTGGCTTTAATCCAGATATTGATATTGCACTTCTTAAGTTGGAGAATGTGGCCGACAACCTTGAATCGATACATATTGGTAGCAGTACTGACCTGCAAATTGGTCAATCTGTTTTAGCACTGGGCAATCCATTTGGAATTTCTCAAACTCTTACAGGCGGTATCATTTCTGCGCTCAACCGGAGGATTGATTCGCCAACTGGAGTACCAATCAAAGGTGTTCTTCAAATTGACGTGGCAATCAATCCAGGCAGTTCTGGAGGGCCACTGCTGGATTTAAATGGCAAGTTGCTTGGAATTAACACCATGATAATCAGTAGCTCTGGGGTTAATGCAAATGTAGGCTTTGCTGTACCGGTGGAATTAATTTGCAAAGGAATCGAGGACTTGATAGGTAAGAGAGATATTTCAATTTTCACAAACCCGGAAAAAAGTATCGAAGAAAAAAACAGGGCTAAGGTATTTCAACAAACCGCTGAGTCTGTTGTGTTCATTGATGCAGTCACAGAAAAGTACGACTTCTATGATGCTTGGACAGGCAATATCTTCAGGTTGCCTCCTGCATCAGGAACTGGAATAGTATGGGACAACAAGGGACACATAATTACTGCATATTCAACAGTGCAATTGGAAGACCCTATTACTGGACATATCACAGAAGCAGAAAAACTCACTGTCACTCTGGCGGATGGAAAAACTTACGCCGCTCGCATTTTAGGTAGAAGTTTGGAGTATGGCATCGCGGTTATTCGTGCATTTGCACCTTTCAAAGACATGCAACCGCTCCCACTTGCGCCTGAATCCGACTTGAAGGTAGGCCAAAGTCTGCTGGCACTTGGAAACCCCTTTGGGATGGATTACAGTCTCAGCGAAGGAGTTTTATCTGCAATCCGTGGTCAAACATCAGATTCTCGCCATCTGATTCAAACCGATGTCGCCATCAATCCAGGCAATATTGGAGGGCCGATATTGGATAGTGAAGGGCGTTTGGTGGGCATGAGTGTTTTTTTTCATGGCCCCGGCTCACATGCGGGAATCAACTTTGCTCTCTCTGCGAGTACCCTTAATCGTATTGTTCCGTTGTTGCTGGCCAAAGGTCAGGTGGAACGCCCTGAGTTAGGTTTCGTAAGCGTAAGCGACCTTGATGCAAGATCATATTTCCAAGTAGAAAAAGGGGTGCTGATTCTTGAAGTGGAGCCAAATTCTCCTGCATTCCGAGCTGGTTTGAAGGGTCTGCAACCCTCAAATACCGGCAGGGGGATCGAGATTGGAGATGTTATTGTCGGATTTAGCGGCAAGGCAATTACAAATAGTGAAACTCTTTGGGATCTCATAGAGCAAGTGCCTCCCAAGACTCTACTTTCTTTTGACGTGCTAAGAGATGGAAAGCGAATCAAAGTGGTGGTAAACCCAAAGTGAATATTTGCATTTACAAATGTTCACTACTCTTCTTTCCTATGCACCTTTTTTATCATATATCGTGGCCTGTCCCGGACTTCCACATATATCCGTCCGATATATTCTCCTAATAGGCCGAATGCTATAAACTGGCAACCCACAAAGAAGAACAGGATGGCAAAAAGCGTAAAAACGCCCTCCACAGTGCCAGCAGGGTCGACATATCTGTATATCATCAGGCCGATGAATAGCAGAAAACCAAGAACAGCTACTACGACTCCCAGTACGGATAGCATTTGCAATGGCAAAAGGCTAAAACTGGTCAGTAAGTCAAATTGCAAATTAATGAGTCGCCACAACCCATACTTTGATTCTCCAGCCGCTCGCTCGGCGTGAGCCACTGGAATTTCAGTTATGCGCTTTGCAAAACTGTTGGCGAGAGCGGGGATAAAACTACTGCGCTCTCTGCAGTCCAGCATTGCGTTAATCACATCACGTCTATAAGCTCTTAACATGCAACCGTAGTCATGCAATTTGATTCCTGTTGTTTTGCGGGTCATTGCGTTTACAATTTTGCTAGGCATTGTGCGGAAAATGCTGTCATTTTCCTGTCTATCTGACCGCCAGCCACCAACAACATCGAACCCCTCATCGATCTTTGCAACCAGCTTCGGAATTTCTTCTGGCGGGTTTTGCAAATCGGCATCCAGTGTAACTACCACTTGGCCTGACACCTGAGAAAATGCGGCGAAAATAGCGGCATGCTGTCCATAATTTCTATTAAATTCCACAACTTTCACACGGCGTTCAGACTGCGCTATTTCAAGTATCATCTCTAGGCTTTTGTCGCGACTACCATCGTCTGTAAGGATTACTTCCCATCCGCGCTCATCAAAATTTTCTCTTAATACTGCCGATAGGCGCATCCATAGTTGCTTGATGTTTTCTTCTTCATTATATATAGGGATTACTACACTTAGATGAGGGGACATCGACATCCTTTCTGTTTTCACTTCAGGAAGTTGCCTTTATTAACAAAAGAGAAAATGCAACAATGTTGTTATTTTCGTCAAGGATTGGAGCAATGGTCATATTCACTGAAGTGCCTGTTCCGCGTTGGTTCCATATCACGCAGGAAATATCTCCCACAGGAAAGCCCTGTAGGAGGTAATTTGTGGTATGGGTGATTTCATCTTGTGCCCCAGGAGGTAGTAAATGCCGTATGTTGTGCTTCAGGATTTCACTTCCTGCCATCCCGATGATGGATTCTGCCGCTTTGTTACATGTAAGAATAATTCCATTCTTATCAAATGATATTATAGCGACACCGAGGCTCTGAATGAGGCTCTCTAAATATTTGCGGATATTTACATTGTCACGAGTTAATTCATCCATCCCCGCCACAGATTTCTTTAGGTCAGAATAGAG
>Ga0082212_10000262_pt1 | contig 77319 bp, 76 predicted proteins | sample TergutNt197P3_FD_71548 | JGI IMG/M metagenome (GOLD analysis project Ga0082212, IMG submission 71548) | Neocapritermes taracua P3 segment gut microbial communities from Petit-Saut dam, French Guiana - Nt197 P3 | ecosystem: Host-associated > Arthropoda: Insects > Digestive system > Gut ...
CCAGCGGCTCGGGCGAGGGCGGGCGGCGGCGCGTCTCGAAGCCCGGCGGCCGATCGGGGCGGGGGTGCGCCGTCGGTCGCGTGGGCCACGACGAACCGATGGAGACCACCCGTCAGTACGTCGGCGGCTCAACGTGGCTAGTCTCCGGACCATGGAACGCGTCGTCGTCGTCGGACTCCGCGAAGGGCTGCACGCCCGGCCCGCCGCACTGTTCGTGCAGGAGGCCGGGCGGCAGCCCGTACCGGTCTCGATCGCCAAGCCGGGAGGGTCGGCCGTGGGTGCCACGAGCATCCTCGCGGTGCTGACCCTGGACGTGTCGGCGGGCGACGAGGTGGTGCTGTCGACCACGGTCGAAGGGCCGGAGGCCGAGCGGGCCCTCGACGCGCTGGAGCGCTACCTGTCGCAGGTCACGCCCGGCTGAGGCGTGGAGCCCGGCCGACGTTCATGGCGGCTCCGTCCTTTGGTTGCATCGGTGTTGTGGGTCAGCAGGGCGAGCTACAGGCCCAGCTCGTCCAGCTCCGGCAGGGCTGCGCGGACCGCCTTGCGGGCCGCCCACGCGTCTCGCGAGTCGAGCGCCAGCGCGGCCAGCGCGCGGCACCGGTCCAATGTCGTCGTCGCCAGCACTGCCGACACGTCGCCGAGGGCCGCCGGAGCCATCGACAGGGACGTGACGCCCAGCCCCACGAGCACGGGCGCGAGCGCCGGGTCGCCCGCCGCCTCGCCGCACACGCCCACGGGTCGCCCGCCGGCGGCCCGCGCGCCCTCGCACGCGGTCGCGACCAGCCGCAGCACGGCGGGCTGCCACGACGTCGACAGCTCGGCGAGCGCGCCGAGCTCGCGGTCGGCGGCCATCGCGTACTGCGTGAGGTCGTTGGTGCCGACGGACGCGAACGCCACCTCCTCCAGCACCCAGCGCGCCTGGAGCGCGGCGGCCGGGATCTCGACCATCACGCCCGCCTGGGCCAGCCCGTGGGCGTCGCACCTCGCCGCGAACCGGCGCGCCTCGTCGGGCGTGGCCACCATCGGCGCCATGACCCACACCTCGGCCTGCGACCCCTTGGCCGCCGCGGCGACGGCCTCGAGCTGCCGTTCCAGCACGTCCGGGTGCGCGACGGCGGTGCGCAGCCCGCGCACGCCGAGCGCGGGGTTGGGCTCGCCGTCGGCGGTCACGTACGGGACGGGCTTGTCGGCGCCGGCGTCGAGCGTGCGGATCACCACCTTGCGGCCCGCGAACGCGTCCAGCACGTCGGCGTAGGCGGCCACCTGGTCGTCGACGGAGGGCTCGTCGGTACGGCCCAGGAACATCAGCTCCGTACGGAACAGGCCCACGCCCTCCGCCCCGGCAGCCGCCGCGGCGCGCGCGGACGCGCCGTCCGACACGTTGGCAAGCAGCTCGACGCGAACCCCGTCGGCCGTCTGGCCCGGGCCCATGAAGGTGCGCTGCACGTTGCCGCGCCGGGCGGCCTCGACCGCCTCCTCGGCGGGGTCGAGCTCGACCGTGCCGCGTCCGCCGTCCACCAGGACCATGGCGCCGTCCCGGAGCTCCCCGGCGCCCGCGACCGCGACGACGGCAGGGATGCCGAGCGCGCGGGCCAGGATCGCCGTGTGCGACGTCGGGCCGCCGCCCTCGGTGACCAGCGCGATCGTCGTCGCGGGGTCGAGCGTCGCGGTGTCCGCGGGGGCGAGGTCGCCCGCGACCAGCACGAAGGGGTGCCCCGGCTCGGGGATGCCCGGGGGCCGCAGGCCCGTGAGCTGCGCGACGATCCGGTCGCGCACGTCGCGCACGTCGCGCGCCCGCTCGGCCATCATGCCGCCGAGCGCCTCGAGCTGGCCCACCACCACCTGCGCCGCGTCCCACACGGCACGGGCCGGGGTCTCGCGGTCCTCGCGGACGCGGCGGGCGGCGTCGGCGGCCAGGGTGGGGTCGGCGGCCATGGCTGCGGTGACCGTCAGCACCTCCGCCGCGGTGCCCGTCGCGCGCTCGGCGCGGGCGAACAGGTCGTCGGTCACGGCCCGCGCCGCGGTGTCGATCGACGCGGCTGCGGCGTCGAGGTCCGTGCCCTCCGGCACGCGGGCCAGCGGAGGCTCGGGCACCGGCGCAGGCATCGTGACGACGACGCCGGCGGCGCGGCCGGGGCTGACAGGGACGCCCGTGAGCGTGGTCATGGGCACAGCATGGCGCACGCGTGCACGGCGTCGCATCGCAGGGCAGGGTACGGTCGGGGCGTTCGCGCTGCTCGACCTCTGGAGGCTCCGTGACCGGCCCCTTGCCCGTGCTCTCCCCCGTGGCCGGCACGGTCATCGACGTCGCCGAGATCCCCGACCCGGTGTTCTCGGCGGCCCTCGTGGGCCCGGGGTCCGCGCTCGCGCCCGACCCGGTCACGGGCGGCACGGCCGTCTCGCCGATCACCGGCGTCGTGGTCAAGCTTCACCCGCACGCGTTCGTCGTCGCGTCCGACGACGGCCGCGCTGTGCTGGTGCACCTGGGGATCGACACGGTCGAGCTGCACGGCGACGGCTTCGACCTGCTGGCCGCCGAGGGCGACCGCGTGACGGCCGGCCAGCCCGTGGTGCGCTGGGACCCGACGGCGGTGCGCGCCGGCGGCCGCTCCCCCGTCGTCCCGGTGGTCGCGCTCGACGCCGAGCCGGGCTCGCTGACCGACGTCGCCGCCGTCGGGACCGTCGTGGCCGCGGCCGACGGGCTGTTCACGATCGCCTGAGGGAGCTCACCGTGCGCGGGCCGCACGCAGCTGAGCGGGGCGGCCACGCGTGGGCCTGACGGCCCGGCGTCGGCTCCGGCGACCCATATGTGTGTTTCATTTCCACAGCACAGTGCTGTGATCACTACTCAGGGCTGTGGGTTTCGCGCGACATGTCGGTCCCCGCCGGCCAGTCCCCGGTGGTTGAGCCCGTTGCACCGACAGGCTCATGCGCTCGCCGGGGAGCCGCCGCCCTTCTTCATCTCGACCATGATCTGCTCCGCGTCCAACGCCGCGAGCGCTCGTTCGAGCTGACGTGAGTCGTGCGTCCCGTCCGATCGGGCGGCGAGCAGCGCGGCCCGCTGGACCGCGATGATGCGCAGCCGCAGGGTCCGGTACTCGCGGCCGCGCGCGGCGGACTCCTGGGCGTCGACGTCGTCGGAGGCCTGGCCGCGCACGACGTCGGCGCGCACGCGGGTCACGACGTCCCGGTCGTAGGGCGTGCCGTCGCGGTGGGTGAGGTCGGGGTCGTCGAGCAGGTCGCGGGCGGCGGACTCGACGAGGCGGCGCAACGCCATGACCTGGTCGCGCTCGGCGCCGCCCTGCCCGGCGAGCCCGAGTCCACGCACCACCCACGGCAGGGTGCCGCCCTGGACCAGCAGCGTCCCGGCCGCGACGCCGAAGGCCACGAGCACCACGAACGAGCGGTGCGGGAACTCCCCGGGCAGCGACTGCGCGGCCGCGACGGTGACGACGCCGCGCATCCCGGCCCAGCCGAGCAGCACGCCCTCCCGCGGGCCGAGCGGCTTGGCGGCGAGATAGTCGATGTCGGCGACGCGGCGCACCAGGCTGGTGCGCAGCCGCTCGACGCGGGCGACGGACACCTCGCGCGGCGGGCGTCCGGGCGCGCTCGGACCGACGCCGGGGAGCACCACGGAGCTGGGGCCGGCCGCGGGGACCTCGACGTCCGGGTCGGGGGCGGGGTCTTCCCGCCCGGGCCGCTGCCCGAACGTGACCACGCCGTCGGGCTCGGCGTCGGCGAGCCGGGCGTCGATGCGTTCCTGCACGCCGGCGAGCAGGTCGCGCCGGGCGGAGACCCGCCGCGTGTGCCGCGCGAGCGACCGGAGCAGCGGTGCCAGGTAGGCGGCGCGCACCAGCAGCACGACGGCGGCCGCGAGCCCGGCGACCCCCGCCCCCATCCACAGGGACCCGTGCTCGTGGCGCACGTCGGCGACCATGCCGCTGAGCTCGAGGCCCATGAGCAGGAACACGCCCCCCTCGAGCAGCAGCTCGACGGTGCGCCAGTTGGCGTACTCGGACACGCGGTCCTGCGGTCCCAGGTGCCGGGCGGCTCCCGATCCGGTCACCAGGCCGGCGGTCACCACGGCCACGAGGCCCGAGGCGTGCAGGTTCTCGGCGGGCAGGTAGGCGACGAACGGCACCACGAACGAGATCGCGGTGGAGATCGCGGCGTGGCGCACCTGCTGGCGGGCGAGCAGCCCCAGCCGCCCGACGATGTACCCGACGACGACGGCGCCCACGACGGCCCAGGCGAAGTCGCCCAGCACCTTGCCGAAAGACACGGTGGCGGCGGTCGCCGCGACGGCCGAGCGCAGCAGCACCAGCGCCGACGCGTCGTTGAGCAGCCCCTCGCCCTCGAGCACCGTCACGACACGGGGCGGCGCCCCGAGCCGTTTGACGATCGACGTCGCGACGGCGTCGGTGGGCGACACGATGGCGCCGAGCGCGATGCCGCCGGCCAGCCCGAGCCCGGGCAGCACGGCCGAGAACACGAACCCCAGCACCACCGACGTGATGACCACGAGCACCACGGACAGCCCGCCGATGGTCGCCAGGTCACGCCGGAAGTCCATGGTCGGCAGCGACACCGCCGACGAGTACAGCAGCGGCGGCAGCACCACGGCGAGGATGACGTGCGGCTCCACCGCGACCCGCCCGACCCCCGGCAGCACGCTGATCGCGACACCCAGCACCACCAGGATCAGCGGGGCCGACACGCCGGTGCGAGGCGCCAGGGCGCTCACCGCGATGACGGCGACGGCAGCGAGCACTCCGACGACTAGCGGGTCCATGCACACATCCTCCGGGTTGTCCGTCCGAGCGCGCGCTCGACAGGGCTGTGCCACGGACAACGCCACGAGGCTCCCAGGCAGTTCCCGGAGACGAGGGTCATTCGAGCCGGACGTCCCCCGGTCCGGTGAGCTCCGTCCACGCCGCCGCGCCCGACGGGGTCACGCCCCCGGGGGCACGCACGTCGGCGGCCGGCAGCGCGCCGAGGTCCAGCCCGGCGATCGCCTCGACCTCGGCCACGGGCACCTGGAACGTGCGGAACGGGCCGAGCGGCGGGGCGTCGTCGGTCTCGAGCGCCTGCGCCTGCGCCCGCGCGAGGGCGACGCCGGTGAGCAGCGGGCTCTGGTCCAGCACGAACGCCGCCGCCGCGAGGCCCACCTCCTCGCGGATGGGGCCGCCGTCGGACGGCACGGACCAGCGCGCCACCGCCCACGCAGCCACCTTCCAGAACCGCCGCGGGATGCCGATGCCGCGGTAGACGGGGTCGTCGGCGGCGAGCACCGGGCCGGTGAACACGGCGACCCGGCGGCGGTACGCCTGCGCGTAGGTGAGCACGTGGTCCTCGAGGCCGTTCCACAGGTCCTTCGACTGGTTGAACCGGCCGACCTGCGGGGCCGCGTTGCTGTAGACGAACGTGGCCTCGCCCGCGGAGCGTGCCTGGGCCGTGGTGCCCCACATGGGGTCGCGGCGGCGCACCAGGTGGCCGCGGTCCAGGCCGTTGCGGTGGTAGAGCTCGGGGCCGGCCTGCTCGGCGGGGTGGGCGAGCGGGTCGAGCCGCCAGCCGCCGGTGCGCGGCAGCGGCTGCAGTGCCGCGCCGTCGATCCCGACGCCGGTCGCGGCGGCGAGCCGGCGCCGGGGGTCGAGCAGGACCGTGAAGTGCAGGTGGTCGAGGCGGCGCAGCGCCCGCCCGTCCCGGGGGCTCGGGAGGGGGACGTCGACGTCGAGGAACGCGGTGTCGTAACCGGTCACGGCCCCACCTCACCACGCGGTCAGCTGATGCGCACCAGCCGGGAGCCCTCGACGCACAGCAGCCGCCCGGCGACGGCAAGGCACGTCGCGGTGGGGCCGATCACGGACTCCGCCTCGCCGGAGCTGAGCTTCCACAGCACGTCGCCGGTGCGCAGGTCGAGCGCCGCCCAGACCTGCCTCCCGGCCACCTGGTCGCCGGGCGTGGAGACGACGACGCTCCGCCCGTCCGTCCACGCCCCGTGCACGAACCCGACCGTGCTGCCCGTGGAGCCGAGCTTCCCGAGCGACGCCGTCCACAGCGTCTTGCCCGTGGCGAGGTCCAGGGCGGCGAGCTCTCCGGTCTTCGCGCCGCCGACGGGGCGGGCCACCACGGCGACGCCCCGGGCCTGCGCCACGAGGGACTCGATCATGGTCGTCTCCGGCACGGTCCACAGGGTGGCGCCGTCGCGCCCGACGGCGGACACGGTGGTGCCGTCGTGGGTCAGCAGCACGCCGGGCGTGGACCCGTCGGTGGACCTCGGGTCGAGCACGCCGCCCTCGAGGTCGGCCACCACGGCCCCCGACTGGTCGACCACGCGGGCCGGGCCGATCGGGTCCTCGATGCCGTCCGTCGCCGCCCCGGACGGCACCCTGACGCGGCCGCCCGGCAGCGACTCGACCGCCATGCTCTGCCCGAACCCGTCCGTGCCGGCGACGGCCTCCAGCACCGGGGCGCCCGACGCCGTGAACGCCGCCTCCGCCCCGCACACCTGCACGGCGACCACCGACTCGCTCACCGTCCAGGCCACCGCGCCCGGGTCGAGCTTGGGGGTGCCGTCGTCGCCCCACGTCGAGCATGACCACCAGTCGCGCACCTGGTCGAGCCGGCCGCCCTCGACGGTCTGCGACCAGCCGACGGAACCCGTGCGGGCGTCCTCCGCCGACACCGTCACCGTCGGGGCCTGGAACGACTCGGAGAGCACCCAGCCGTCGGTCGAGTCCGGCACCACGCGGACGCCGTCGGGCACCGTGCCGTCCGGCTGCACGCGCAGCACCGACCCGTCCGGTCCGGGCCGCAGGCGCGTGCCGGCGTCGAGCCCCGCCGGCGTGCGGCGGGCGGTGTGCCCGGCGTCGTCGACCACCACCACCCTGCTGCCGGCGCCCGTGCCGGTGACGCACACGAGCGACCGCACGGGCTGCACCGACAGCCGCTCCTGCGGCTGGTCGGTGACCCCTGTGCCGCACACGGCGTCGGCGCCGTCCAGCGTGACGGACCAGCGCACCGTGCCGGCACCCAGGTCGATCCCGCGCAGCACCGTCGAGCTCGGCGAGGCCCGCTCGGACACCACCACCACGTCCCGGAACGCCGCGACGGGCCACGGCCCCGGCGACGCCGGCACGTGTCCGGCGTCCGACGTCCACACGGAGTGGATCGGCTCCGACAGGCTCACCACGGCGCCCGGCGACGCCGTCAGCGCCGCGTCCCGCTGCCGCTGCGGCAGCACCACGGCCACCACGCCACCGGCGGCCACCAGGGCCAGCGCGACGGCGCTCGCGACCGTGGTGCGGGGGTGGGAGCGCAGCACGCGGAGTGCTCGCGCGGCGAGGGACGGGGGCACCTCGACGGGCTCCGTGCCGGCGGCCTCGACCCGCGCCGGCGCGGTGCCGGTCGCCGGGAGGTCGTCGCCGTCGTCCGGCACGAGCTCGAAGGTCAGCCCTCCCGCGTCGTCGCGCCGTGCCACCTCTCCAGCCTAAGGAGGCGTGGTCGGCTGGTCAGTCCGGGTGGCGCACATCGGTTCGCGGCGCGAGGAGGCTGAGGGCGAGCGGCTTCTCGCCGTTGCTGGTGGTGACGTCGAGCAGCCTTCCGCCCACCGCGTGGAGCTCCTCGCGCGGGCCCTGCGGGTGCTGGGTCCAGTGCTCGCCGGTCGCCAGGTCGATGCCCACGAGCTCGGCCTGCGCCGACCCGGCCGTGCCGTCGCCGGCGAGCAGCAGGCTCACGACGACGGACCGCCCGTCGGTCGCGGCGCCGAGCGCGCGGGCGCCGAGTGCGCCGCGGACGCCGGCCCGCCCGGTCGGCACGGCCCAGCGCACCGTCCCGTCCGCGAGGGAGATGCCGGTGACCTGGCTCCCGGCGTCGTCGAGCACGACGGCGAGGCCGCCCGCCTGCGCGAGCACGTCGCTGACGCCGCCCGGGCGGGTCGCCTTCCACAGCTCGTGCCCGGAGGCCGTGACCATGTCGAGGCCGCCCTGCTTGTCGTAGACGAGCGTGCCGCCGGTGGGCACGCCGTCGGCGGACCCGTCGGTCGCCCACGGCAGCGCGACCGCGCTGTGGCTGGTCAGCACCCGGTGCCCCTCGGCGTCGACCAGCAGGGACGTCCCGTCGGAGCGGGACACCAGCACGCCGCCGCCGGGTGTCGCGGCGACGATCGGCGCCCCGGTGCCCGGCCCCGTCCACAGGGGCGTGCCGTCGGCGAGCAGCCAGCCGCCGTCGAGCCCGCACCCCTCGACCTGGACCAGCGTGGCCGTCGCGACGACGTCGAGGCCGAGCGGCGCACCCGTGCCCGCGGAGCCGGCCCCCTTCTCGGTGCAGTCGCTCGTGTCGGCGACCGGCCGGGCCGGGAGGATGCGCGTCCAGCGCACGTGCCCCGTCGCGGCGTCGGTGAGCGTCACCGCCGCGGCGCCCGTCCGCTCCACCACCAGCAGCCCGCCGTCCGACGCCGGGTCGACCTGCCCGGCGGCGTACCGGGCGAGGGACCGGCGGGCCAGCACCCTCCCGGCGTCGTCGAGCACCGTGACCTGCGCGGACGCGCCCTGCCCGGTGACGCAGGCCAGGCGCTCGGGCACGGGCGCGCGCTCGCTCGTGGCAGGGAGCGCCGGGCAGCGTAGGTCCGTCCCGACGGCGCGGCGCCACGCCTCGCCGCCGTCGCGCAGGCTCAGCCCGACGAGCTCGTCCCCGACCTGCTCCACGGCCACCCCCGGCAGGTATCCGACCACCGGCCCGTCGAGCGGCACCCGCCACGCCGTCGCGAGCGGCGCCGACAGGTCGGCCACGCCGCCTGGGGCCGCGACCAGGCTGTCCGCAGCCCTGTCGCGGGCCACGGCGACGGCCGCTCCGGCACCGCCCGCCACGACGACGGCGAGAGCGACCCCCATCGCGACCAGGCGCCGCCGCGGCTGCGCGGCGAGCCGTCGCCAGGTCACGCCCCGTGACGGCCTCGCCTCACGACCCGGCTCCTCGGGCCCGACGGGCTCGTCGTCCGGGACCAGGTCGAACCGGAACGCCTCTTCGCGCTGCCTCATCGCGCCGAGGGTAGGGCCGTTCCCTGAGCGGTGGTACCCCACCACCTGGGGATGGGATGGTGGCGTCGTGGACTTCTGGATCTGTGCGACCTGCGGCGTCGAGCACGCCGACCGCCCCGCCGTCTGCGCCGTCTGCGCCGACGAACGGCAGTGGGTGCCCGCCGACGGCCAGCGGTGGACCACCCTCGACGAGCTCACCGCGGGCGGCGCCACGGTCGAGGCCGGCGAGCTCGAGCCCGGCCTGTGGGGGCTGACCATCGCCGGTGCGTCCGTCGGCATCGGGCAGCAGGCAAAGCTGCTGGTCACGCCCCAGGGCTCGCTCCTGTGGGACCCGCTCGCCTACGCGTCCGACGACGCCGCCGCCCTGGTGCGCTCGATCGCCGGCGCGCCGGGCGTCGTGGCGATCGTGGCGTCGCACCCCCACATGTTCGGCGTCCAGCTCGAGTGGTCGCGCCTGCTCGGGGACGTGCCGGTGCTGGTCAGCCGCGCCGACCTCGACTGGGTGGCCCGGCCCGGCGACGCCCTGCAGGCGTGGGAGGGCGAGCGCGAGATCCTCCCCGGCGTCACGCTCTCGCAGCCGGGCGGCCACTTCCCGGGCTCCGCCGTCGTGCACTGGGCCGGCGGCGCGGCCGGGCGCGGCGTGCTGCTGAGCGGCGACACGATCTTCGCGAACCCCGACCGCGTCTCGGTGAGCTTCATGCGCTCCTACCCCAACCGGATCCCGCTCTCGGGGCACGTCGCGGAGCGGGTGGCGGCGCACGTCGGCCGGTTCGCGTTCGACCGGCTGTACAACAACTTCGACGGCGTGATCCCGCGCGACGCCCGCGACATCGTGGTCCGCAGCGCCCACCGGCACCGGCAGTGGACGGACGGGGCGTTCGACCACCTGACCTGAGGCCGGCGCTCAGCCGGCCGCCGGGACCAGCAGCGCCAGGGTGCCCGGTTGGAACGACGCAGCCTCCCCGTTGCCGATGTCGCGGCCCTCGCTGCCGGCGACCGACGCGTGCTCGACGAGAGCGCCGTCGACCGCAAGGAGGCTCACCACGCTCCCGTCCCGGGGCGCGGTCCACATCGCGCCGGTCCGCAGGTCGACACCCACCAGCACGACGGTGTCGGTCACCTCCTGGACCGGCTTCATCGACGAGCTCGGCTGTTTGACCTCGGCTGCGAGCACCGCGTGCCGCCCGTCGGTGACCGCGGGCCAGAGGCCTCCGTCCACCGGGGTCACGGGGAGCGCCCGGTCCCACACGACGTGCCCGTCCGCGGCCGAGACCGCGACCAGGCTCTGCCGGTCGGCGTCGAACCCGAGGACGACGCCGCCCGCGCGCACGAGCGGGTCGCTGAAACCGGCCTGGCCTGCGCTCCGCGTGCTCCAGGCCCGGCCGCCGTCGGGGCGGAGCGCCGCGAGCCTGCCGTCGGTCGTGTGGACGAAGCGCGGCCCGCTGGCGGAGTCGACGGCCAGCGGGAGCCGCGGCGAGCCCGCGACGACGAAGCGCTGGTCGCCCCGCTCGTCGACGGACTGCATCGCGTCCTCGCCGGCCACCGCGAGCCCGCCCTCGGGGTCGGGCACGACGCGCGACATCGCGCCGCCCTCGGGCCACGCGGCCAGAGGGCGACCGTCGGCGCGGAACGTCGCCGACACGCCGCACCCGTCGACGGCGACAAAGGTCTGCCCGACGTCGAGCCCGGCCTGGAGGTTCAGGTGCATCCCGGTGGCGTCGCTGTTGAGGCCGCAGAGGCTCACGTCGGGGACGGGCGTGAACGGGACGTCCGCGCTCCAGCGCGTCGCGCCCGTCGCGGCGTCGATCGCCGTGACTCGCGCACCCTGGCCCTGGCGCAGGCCGTCGGGATAGATGGTCGCGAGGCGGGTGTCGTCGACGATGACCGGGTCCAGCGGGGGCACGCCCGTGCGTGCGAGCGTGACCACGGTCCCGTCCGGTCCCGGGGAGGTCCAGAGGCCCGTGGTGTCGCCGAGGTCGCGGTCGGCCGTGACCGCGCCGTGCGCGTCGATCATGGTCACGTGCCGCGCATCCGCGGGGCCGGTGACGCAGACGAGGCTCGTCGGGTCCGCGGCCCGCTCACCCACGAGCGGCTTCGGGCCGCACTCCACCCCGGTGCCGCCGTGCACGGGCATCGTGCGTCGCCACGCCTCGCCGCCGTCGGCCACCCGGATCCCGACCACGTCGGCCCCGTCGGTCACGACGAGCGTGCCCGGCAGCCGGCCGACGACGTCGCCGTTCACGGGCACCGTCCACGCGGCCGCGAGCGGCCCGGACACGTCGCGCACGCCGCCCGGGCTCGCCACCAGGGCCGCGACCCGCGCACGTTCCGCAGCGGCGGCACGCACGTTCCCGACGACGTGCACCGTCCCGACCGTCACGCCCGCCACGACGGCCACGGCGGCGCCGGCCGCGACCAGACGGCGAGGTGGCTGGCCGGCCACGAAGCGCCCCACCGCCCCGACGGCGCGGCGCAGCCGACCGGGTTCGCGCGGCTCGGGGTCCGCGGCAGGGCCTCCTGGTCCGGCCTCGTCCGCGACGTCGTCGTCGGGCACCAGGTCGAACGAGACCGCGTCGGCGCGATGCGTCACGGAGGGAGGTTAGGGCCTGGGAACCCTCCGAGGAAGAGCGACGACTCCGCCTCGGGGTGGCGCTTGCGCAGGCAGGCGACGTGCGGCGTCCCACTGCCTAGGATCGCCGCCATGACGATCCGGCCGGCCGACGGCCCGCACCAGGTCCCCGGGCGCAGCTCCGCCCACGTGCTCGGCGTCGGCGCGGCCGTCGTCGCCGGCGCCGGGTCGGCCGTGCAGAGCCGCGTGAACGGGTCGCTCGCCGACGCCGTCGGCAGCGGGTTCCTCGCCGCCGTGGTCTCGTTCGGGTCGGGCCTGGTGGTGCTGGCCGTCGCGCTGTTCGCGTGGCCGCGGGCGCGCGCGGCGCTGCGTCGCATCCCGGCGGCGCTGCGTCCCGGCGACCGCGCCCCGCGGCTGCAGTGGTGGCAGTGCGTGGGCGGCGCGGCGGGCGGGTTCTTCGTGGCGGCCCAGGGGCTGACGGTCGGCTCGCTGGGCGTCGCGGTGTTCATCGTGGCGATCGTGGCCGGGCAGTCGGTGACGTCGCTCGTGGTGGACCGCCTGGGGCTCGCGCCCGGCGGCAAGCGGCCCGTCACGCTGGGCCGGGCGCTCGGGCCGGCGCTCACCGTGGTCGCCGTGCTCATCAGCGTCGCGGGGTCGCTGCGCACGCCCGACGCGATCGGGCTCGCCGTGCTCCCGCTGCTCGCGGGCGCGGGGTCGGCGTGGCAGCAGGCCGTCAACGGGCGCGTGCGCGGGGTCGCCAGCGGCGTGGCGGGCGACCCGCGGGGAGGCGCCGCCCCGGGCGTGCTCGCCGCGACGTTCCTCAACTTCCTCGTGGGCACGGTCGCCCTGCTCCTCGCGTACGGGGTGTCGGTGCTGGTGGCAGGGCCGCCGACGGGGTCGTTCCCCACCAACCCGTGGCTCTACACGGGCGGCGTGATCGGCATCGTGTTCATCGGCACGGCCGCCGCCGTCGTGCACCGCATCGGCGTGCTGCTGCTGGGGCTGGGGCTCATCGCGGGGCAGATCGTCGGCGCGCTGGTGCTCGACCTCGTCACGCCCGGCGCCGCCGCGCCCGCCGCCACCACCTACGTCGGGGCGGCCCTGACGCTCGTCGCCGTCGCGGTGCCCGCCGTCGTCGGTGCCGCGCTGGCACGACGTCACGCGGGTGGCAGGGTGGGGGCATGACGGCCCACCAGGACCCCAAGACCACGCTCCAGCACTATCTCCAGCGCGCACGGGACGCGCTCGTCTGGAAGACGGAGGGCTTGTCGGAGCGCGAGCTCCGGCTGCCGCGCACGCCCACCGGCACCAGCCTGCTGGGGCTGGTCAAGCACTGCATCGCCGTCGAGGCGGGCTACCTGGGGCACACGTTCGACCGCCCCTGGCCGGACATGGACGAGATCCCGTGGCTGCGCTCCTGGGTCGACCCGTCCGTGCCCGAGGTCGCCGAGGAGGACTTCACCCCGACGGCGCAGGAGTCCGCCGCGCACCTGGTCGACCTCTACCGGCGGGTGTGGGCCCACGGCGACGCCACCATCGAGGCGCTCGACCTCGACTCCCCCGGCCGCGTGCCGTGGTGGTCGGACGAGAACGCCGACGTCGACCTGCACTTCGTGCTGGTGCACCTGATCGCCGAGCTGCAGCGCCACGCCGGCCACGCGGACATCGCGCGCGAGCTGACCGACGGCGCGGCGGGCGTGTCCCCCGCGTTCGACAACCTGTGGACGGCCGAGGCCGACCGCCCGGCGCACGTCGCCCGCCTGCGCGCCATCGCGGAGTCGTTCCCGGCGGAGTGACGCGCGCCCGGCCCGCCGGTCGAGCCGCCCCCGCCGGTCGAGCCCGTCGAGACCCGCCATCGGCGAGAATGCCAGCGTGCAGTGCCATCACTACGACGCCGGACGCTGCCGTTCGTGCACCCTCATCGAGGTCGCCTACCCCACGCAGGTGGCCGACAAGGAGCGGCACGTGCGCGAGCTGCTGGACCCGCTCACGCCGCACGCGGAGTGGCTCCCGCCCGTGACGGGCCCCGAGGGCGGATTCCGTAACAAGGCCAAGATGGTGGTCACGGGCACGGTCGACGCGCCGGTGATCGGGATCGTCGGCCGGCTGGGCCTCGACGAGCTCGACCGGCGCGGCGAGCTGGGCGTGCACGGCGTCGACCTCACCGACTGCCCCCTCTACCCGGCGGCCCTGCAGCAGGCGTTCGGCCCGCTGCGCGAGCTCGTCACGCGGGCCCGGCTCCAGCCCTACGACCTCACGCCGTCGCGCGGCCGGGTGACGCCCCGCGACGCCGCGACGCGCGGCGAGCTCAAGCACCTGCTGGTGACGATCTCCCCCGCCGGCGAGCTCCTGGTGCGGCTGGTGCTCCGCTCGCAGGAGCCCGTGGCCCGCCTGCGCAAGCACCTGCCCTGGCTCCAGGAGGCGCTCCCGAACCTCGCCGTGCTGAGCGTCAACCTCCAGCCCGAGCACAAGGCCGTGCTCGAGGGCGAGCACGAGATCGTGCTCACCGACCGGCAGACGCTGCCCATGACGCTCGACGTCGTGCCCGGCGGGCTGACGCTGCACCTGCGCCCGCAGAGCTTCTTCCAGACCAACACCCAGGTGGCGGCCGCGCTGTACCGGCAGGCCAAGGAGTGGGTGGACGACGTCGCGCCCGCGAGCCTGTGGGACCTGTACTGCGGCGTCGGCGGCTTCGCGCTGACGTGCGCGGCGCCCGGGCGTGCGGTGACGGGCATCGAGATCTCCGCCGAGGCGGTCGCGAGCGCCGAGACGACCCGCGGCGAGCTGGCCCCGGACGCGATGGCCGGCGTGCGGTTCGCCGCCGACGACGCGACCGCGTTCGCCCTGGCCGCAGACCCGGCCGACGACCCCGAGCTCGTGATCGTCAACCCGCCCCGGCGCGGCATCGGGCCCGCGCTGGCGGACCGGCTCGAGGCGTCGTCGGCGCGGTGGGTGCTCTACTCGAGCTGCAACGCCGTGACCCTGGCCAAGGACCTGGCGCGCATGCCGTCGCTGCGGGCCCAGCGTGTTCGGCTGCTGGACATGTTCCCGCAGACCAGCCACTACGAGGTGCTCACGCTGCTCGCGCGCGGCTAGCTCGCCCTGGCCCCCTGCGGCCCCGTGGGCGGCGCCACGGCCGGCACCAGCGTGACCTCGGCGCCGTGCGGCACGGGCTCCGTCAGCGTGAACGTCACGGTGCGCTCCTCGCACGCGCGGTTCAGCAGCACCCAGGTGCCGGGCGCCAGTCCGGCGACGTTCGTCCACGCGTGCACGCCCCGCGAGGGCAGCCCGCGCGTGTCGAGGTGCGCCGTGACGGCCGTGAGGGGCTCGCCGCCGTCCACCGAGACGGCCCACGCGGAGAGCAGGTCGCTCGCGGCGACCCCGAACGGCAGCAGCGCGACCAGCTGCGTGCCCTCCGAGCAGATCGCCGGAGGCAGCGTGACGTCGATCGTCGTGGTGGTGACCGGCGGGGACGGCTCGGCGGGCGGGACCGACGGCGGGTCCGCGGGCGGCGTCGGTGTCGGCGTCGGGCTGGGCGACGGCGTCGGCGGCTCGGGCGTGACGACCGGCGGCGCGGGCGGCGTCGGGTCGGCGGGCGCCGGCGGGGGCGGGGTCGGGTCCACCGGGGCCGGCGCCGCCGGGCGGGGCGCGGGCGCGGTGCGCGCCGCGGGCTGCTGCCGCACGACGGGCGGGGGCGTCACGGCCGGCGGCGTCGCCACGGGCACGGAAGGCGACGGCGAGGGCGCCGGTGCGAGCGGACCCACCGGAGCGGCCGGCGGCGTGACCGGCGCGGGTTCGGCCGCGGCCGGCGCGCCACCGCCGCCCAGCACGAGGGCGGCGGCAACCCCCCCGACCACGACGAGCCCGACCGCCGACGCGACCACCGCGACCGCCGTCTTGCTCCCGCCGAGCAGCAGGTGACGCGCGCCGTCGCGCAGCACGGCCACGCCGCCGCCCACGGCCCCGAGGGCGGCCAGCCCGCCGGCACCGCTCGACGACGCGGCCATCGCGCCGACCACGACGGGACCCGCCGCGGCGAGCCCGAACCCGCCCGCGAGCAGCAGCGGGGCCGCGTCGCGCAGGGCCCAGCTCGCCTCGCGCACGTCGATGAACGCGCGCATGCAGCCCTGGCAGCCGAACAGGTGCTCCTCGAGCACGCGGCGGCGCTGGGCCGGCACGCGGTGGCGCACGTAGTCGCCGAGCGCCGTCTGGGTCGCCTGGCAGGCGCCGTCCGCGCCGGCGGCCGCCCGCGCGTGCACGCCCGCGAAGCTCATCGAGAGGGCCCGCTCGGCCTGCCGCAGGCGGCGCTGGACGGCGCCGAGAGGCATCCGCAGGTGCTGGGCGACGGCCAGGTCGTCGGCGCGGTCGACGTGCTTGAGCCACAGGAGGCGCTGGTCGTCGTGCGGCAGCTCCGCGAGTGCCGCCCGCACCAGGTCGGGCTCTGACGTGCCGGCGTCACCGGGAGCCTGCCCGGGCACGATGGCGCGCATGCGGGCGAGAGCCGAGTCGACCGGGCGTGCGCCCGTCCACAGCTGACGGTCGTCCGTCGCGGTCACCAGTCCCCCGTCCCCGCGCGCCCCGCGCGGCCCCCGTCATCTGCCGCGCCATGATGCCATCGCCGCCCGACGGCGGTCCACCGGTGCGAGCAGGCGCGAACGACCGGGCGCCCAGCCGGACGCCCGGTCGTCGATCGAGGGTGGGAAGGTCAGCGGTCAGTCGCGTCGTTGATCGCGTCCTTGGCCTTGTCACCGGCCTGCTTGGCCTTCGCAGCGGCCTGCTCGGCCTGGCCCTTGGCCTCCGTGCTCTTGTCGTCCGTCGCGTGGCCGTAGGCCTCCTTGGCCTTGCCCTTCAGCTCCTCGGCCTTGTGCTTCGCCTTGTCGTCGATACCCATGGGTGGCCTCCTTTCGCCTTCCAGGCGACCACGGACCCCGACCACTCGCACGACCTGCACGTGCACGCGCCGTCGATCTGTGGAACGTTCGAGGCGGGTCGGCGCCACGGCCGTACCCGCACCTCACGAGGGAGGAGTCACCGTGGGCATCCTCGGCTGGATCATCCTGGGCCTCATCGCCGGCGCGATCGCCAAGGCGATCACGGGCCGGCACCCGGGCGGCCTGCTCGTCACGCTCGTCGTCGGAGTCCTGGGCGCCCTGCTGGGCGGCTGGCTGGGCTCCGCGCTGTTCAACGCGCCGCTGCGGAACTTCTGGTCGCTGCAGACGTGGCTGCTCGCCATCGGAGGGTCGGTCATCCTCCTGCTGGTCTGGGGTGCAGTAACCCGCAGACGGGCCTGACCTCGATGGACGCGTCGTTGGAGATCACGCAGGGCACCACGTTCCACGGCTCCTACGCCGTCGCGACGAGGGCATCGGTACGACGAGGGTGGCGCGCGGTGATCTTCGCGGCGTTGCTGCTCCTGTACCCCCGCTTCGCCCCGCACATCGCCGTGGCCGCCGCGATCGTCGTCCCGCTGGTCGTGGTGGCGCCGCTCGTGCTGTACGTCGTGCGCGTCGCCCCGGTCGCCCTGACGTTCATGGACGGCACGGTCACCGTGCAGAAGCACTGGCGCACCTGGACCTTCTCGGCCGGCCCGGACCTCCAGAGCCTGGAGACCGGCCTCCTGACGCGGAGCCCGAGCGCACCGACGCCGTCGCTGCTGTGCATCGGGCAGGGCCAGAAGGCGGTCGCCGTGCCCCTCACCGGCTTCACCGAGGGACAGCTGGCCGCCGTCCGACGACACCTGGCAGACCTGCCGGGTGACCACGCCCGCGTCGACGGTACCGGCCTGAACCTGGCGGCCGACGCTCCCCCGGAGCTCCGCCACCTGCTGCCCTGGTGGTGGCGCCATGTCGTCGCCTGGCAGCTGGGGACGGTCGCCGCTGCGCTCGCGACCGTCGGCACGGTCGCGCTGCTCTGGGGCGGCGACTAGGCCCCGTCGACCAGAGAGAACAGGTCCTTCGGGTCGTCCGGCTCGGCGATGAGGTCGAGCCACTGCAGCAGCTCGTCGGGGGCCTGGCCCTCGCGCAGCAGGTCGTCGTGCACGAAGCGCAGCGCGGTGAAGTCCTCGACGCCGAACCCGACCGAGTCGAAGATCGTCAGCTCGTCGGTGCTGATCCGCCCCGGCGCCTCGCCCACGACCACGCGCCACAGCTCGGTGACGGGGAAGTCGGCGGGCTGGTTCTGGATCTCGCCCTCGACGCGGGTCTGCGGCTCGTGCTCGACGAACACCGACGCCCGGCGCACGGTGGCGGGCTCCAGCTCCGTCTTGCCGGGGCAGTCGCCACCGATGGCGTTGAGGTGCTGGCCTGCGACGACGTCGGCGTCGAGAAGCACCGTGGCGTTGCGCTTGTCGGCGGTGCAGGTGGTGACGACGTCGGCGCCACGGGCCGCATCGCCGGCGTCGGTGCACACCGTGACCTGGAAGCCGAGCGTCTTGGCGTTGCGCTCGAGCTTGGCCACGGCGCCGGGGTCGACGTCGAACACGCGCAGGTGCTCGATGCCGAGCTCGGCGCGCATGCCCAGCGCCTGGAACTCCGCCTGGGCCCCGCAGCCGATGAGCGCGAGGGTGCGCGCGCCGCGCGGCGCGAGGTAGCGGGCCGCGAGCGCCGACGTCGCCGCGGTGCGCAGGGCGGTGAGGATGGTCATCTCGGCGAGGAACGACGGGTAGCCGTGGTGGACGTCCGCGAGCATGCCGACGGCGGTGACGGTCTGGTAGCCGCGCGACGGGTTGAGTGGGTGCCCGTTGACGAGCTTGAACCCGAAGGTGGTGGCGTCGGCGGCGGGCATGAGCTCGATGACGCCGTCGCGGGAGTGGGACGCGAGCCGGGGCCGGGTCTCGAGCTCGGGCCAGCGGCGGAAGTCGCGCTCGAGGGCGTCGGTGAGGTCGGCGATCACGCGCTCGGGCCCGCGGCGGGCCGCCCAGCGGGCGGTGGCCGGGACGTCGAGGTAGGCGACGCGGGTCATCGGGGCTCCGAGGGCCTCAGCACCAGGGTGCAGCACTTGACGGAGCCGCCGCCCTTGAGGATCTCGTCGATCTCGATGCCGACGGGCTCGAACCCGCGGGCGCGCAGCTTGGCGTGCATGCCGGTGGCGGCGGCGTTGAGGTAGACGTGCAGGCCGTCGGACACGGCGTTGAGGCCGAGCACGGCGGCGTCCTGGGCGTCGGCGAGGATCGCGTCGGGGAACAGGTCGCGCAGGGTCTCGCGGGACTCGGGTGCGAACGCCTCGGGCAGGTAGGCGACGAGCGGGGCGCGGCCGTCGCCGCCGTGGTCGAGCACCGTGAGGGCGGTGTCGAGGTGGTAGTAGCGCGGGTCCACGAGCTCGAGGGACACGACGGTGATGCCGCGGGCGGCGAGGCCGAGCCGCTGGTCGAGCTCGCGGTGCGCGGCGCGCGAGGTGCGGAAGCCGGTGCCGGCGAGCAGCAGGTCGCCCACCAGGAGGATGTCGCCCTCGCCCTCGTTGAGCTCCTCGGCCTGGCCGAGGCTCGCGCCGTCGGGCCCGAGGATGCCGGCGCGGGCGGCGGACTCGAACCACCGCGCGTACGCGGGACCCTCGGCCTGCCGCTCGGGGTAGGTGAAGCGCGGGGCGAGCGCCTGCCCGCCGATGACGAGGCCGCCGTTGGCGGCGTAGACCATGTCGGGCAGCCCGGGCTCGGGGTCGACGACGTGCACCGTGTGCCCGTGCCGCTCGTACGTGTCGCGCAGGGCCTGCCACTGCGCGACGGCGCGGTCCGTGTCGACGGGGACGTCCAGGTCCATCCACGGGTTGATGGCGTAGACCACGTCGAAGAAGGTGGGCGGGCACATGAGGAACGTGTGCGGGGTGGCGATGCGCGCGGCAGCGCCGGCCGGCGCGGGCCGCGGGGTCGCGAGCTGGATCGTCATGCCGTCCACCGTACGGTCGGGGCCGTTGCGCAACAGACCCCTGTCCGTTGCGGACACCCTGTTCTTTCCTTGCGTGATCGACGGGCCGGCACAACGATTCGTTCCTATCCTGGCCTGGTGGACGAGCTGAACCGGAAGATCGTGGGCCACCTGCTCCGGGACGGGCGGGCCACGTTCCAGGAGATCGGGGCCGACGTCGGGCTCTCCGCGCCGGCCGTGAAACGGCGGGTCGACCTGATGCGGTCGCGGGGCGAGATCGCGGGTTTCACGGCCGTCGTCGACCCGCACGTGCTGGGGTGGGAGATCGAGGCGTACGTGGAGATCTTCTGCCGCGGCAACGTCGCCCCGGACGTGCTGGCGCGCGACCTCGGCGGGATCCCCGAGGTGGTGGAGGTCGCCACGGTGACGGGCGACGCCGACGCGATCGTGCGGGTCATGGCCGCGTCGATGGCCGGCATCGAGGCGTCCGTCGAGGCCATCCGGTCCAGCGGGCGCGTCGAGCGCACGCGCACGTCCGTGGTGATGTCGAGGGTGATCGATCGCCCGGCGCGGCCGTGATTCGACACCGGCGATCCGGGCCACCTACCGTGCGATTTGATGCCTAGCACAACAGCCCCGGTCGCTCCCGTCGCCGTCTTCCCGCGGCGCCTGGTCGCGCCGATGATGCTCGGCTCGGTGCTCAACCCGCTCAACACGTCGATGCTCGCGGTGGCGCTGGTGCCGATCGGCGTCGCGTTCGGAGCGCCCCCGTCGCAGACGGCGTGGCTGGTCACCGCGCTGTACCTCGCGTGCGCGGTGGGGCAGCCCGTGACCGGGCGGCTCGTGGACGCGTTCGGGCCGCGGCGCCTGTACCTCATCGGCACGGCGCTGGTCGGCGTGGCCGGGCTGCTGGGCGCGCTCGCCCCCACGCTCGGCGTGCTGGTGGGCGCCCGCGTGCTCATCGGGCTGGGCACGTGCGCCGGGTACCCGGCGGCGATGTCGCTGATCAAGCGCGAGTCGGAGCGCACGGGCAGGGCCTCGCCCGCCTCGCTGCTCGCGGCGCTCAGCTTCGCCAACCAGGTGATCGCCGTCGTCGGGCCGACGCTCGGCGGGTTCCTCGTGGACCTGGGCGGCTGGCGCACCGTGTTCACGGTCAACGTGCCCTTCGCGGCGGCGTGCCTCACGCTCGGCGGCCTGTACCTGCCCAAGGAGCCGCGGCCCGAGCCCGGCGCCCCGAAGGTGGTGCGCCGCTGGGACATCGCCGGGATCGCCCTGTTCGCGGGGTCGATCGTGGCCCTGATGCTCTTCCTCATGGCGCCGTCGGTGGGGCGGCTGTGGCTCGTCGCCGTGACGCTCGCCGCGGGGGCCGGGTTCGTGCTGCGGGAGCTGCGCGCGCCCGACCCGTTCCTCGACGTGCGCGTGCTCGGCCAGAACAGGCCCCTGCTGCTCACCTACGCGCGGCAGCTGCTCGCCGGGGTCGTCATGTACTCCGTGATCTACGGGCTGCCCCAGTGGTTCGAGCACGGGCGCGGGCTCACGCCCGCGAACACCGGCATGGTGCTGCTGCCCGTGTTCGTCACCGCGATGGTGGGCACCTACGTGACGCGCAAGCAGCGCGGGGTGCTGGGCCGGCTGCTGCTCGGGTCGGCCATGCAGCTGGCGGCCTGCCTCGCGCTGCTCGCGGTGGGCGGCACGACGCCGGTGGTCGCGATCCTGGTGATCATGGCCGTGTTCGGCCTGCCCCAGGCGCTCAACGGCCTCGCCCTGCAGAACGCGCTCTACGACCAGGCGACGCCCGAGCAGATGGGCGCCGCCTCCGGCCTGTTCCGTACGTTCGCGTACGTGGGCGCGCTGACGTCGTCGGCCGCCACGGCGGCGGCGTACCAGCACGCGGCCGACACCCCCGGCATGCACGCTCTCGCGCTGTTCGCCGCCGGGTGCGCCGGCCTCATGCTCGCCACCGTGGTGGCCGAGCTGGTGGTGCGGAGCAGGCGCCGGCCTACTCCTGCTCCATCTGCCCCTTGATCTCCGCGAACAGCTTGCCCACGTTGACGGTCCAGCCGACGCCGAACACGCGCGGGCTCACGACGCTGGCCGCCTCGGGGTTCCACATGCGCTCCTTGACCCGGTCGAGCGTGGGCATCCTGAAGTCGTAGGGCACCACCGACGCGACCCTGCCGTTCCACGTGCGCTCCTCGGCGGGGGTGCGCAGCTCCTTGACGACGGCGGCCGCCGTCAGCGCGAGAGCCGCCAAGGTCACGAGGTTCCTGAGCCCGCCGCGCTTCTTCTCTGCCTTGTGTCCCATGTCGCCCTCCCGGTGCGCTCGGTGTCCTTGGGCTCCATCTTGCGACGTCGGGGCGGCTACGTCGCCGGGTGGCGCGCTAGGCGATGACGGCGACGTTGCTGCGGCCGCCGTCGACCTCCAGCACGGTGCCGTGGACGAACTCGGCGTCGTCGGAGGCCAGGTAGACCGCGGCGCGGGCGATGTGCTCGGGGCTGCCCGAGCCGCCGGCGGGCGTGCCGCGCATCATCCCGGCGCCCACGTCCACGCCGTCGGGCTCGTAGCCGTCGGGGCGGATGACGCCGGGCGAGATCGCGTTGACGCGCACGCCCTGCGGGCCGAACTCGGCGGACCAGGCGCGGGTGAGGGTCTCGATGGCGCCCTTGGTGGACGCGTACAGGGAGCCGACGGGCAGGCCCAGGCGGGCGTTCCACGAGCCGAGGTTGATGATCGTGCCGCCGCCGGCGGCGATCATGGCCGGCACGACGGCCTGCGTGAGGAAGTATGCGGCCTTGACGTTCACGCCGTAGACGAGGTCGAACTTCTCGTCCGTCACCGTGAGCGTGGTGTCGCTGGGGTAGATGCCGGCGTTGTTGACGAGGATGTCGAGGCGGCCGCCCACGGCCTGCGTGGCCCGCTCGGCCAGGTCGCGGCTGACGGCGCTGCTGCCGTCGAGGTCGGCGACCACCAGGTCGGCGCGGCCGCCGGCGGCGCGGATGCCGTCGACCACCTCGGCCCCGCGGCCGGCGTCGCGCCCGGAGACGACGACGTGCGCCCCCTCGGCGGCGAGCGCCTCGGCGACGCCGCGGCCGATGTTGCTGGTGGATCCGGTGACGAGGGCGGTGCGCCCCTGGAGTCGGTTGCTCATGGCTCCGACGGTAGGAAGGGGTTTTTGGACTAGCAAGTCCAAAAACCCCTTCCTGGGTGGTCAGCGGAGGTCGAAGCGGTCCGCGTCCATGACCTTGACCCACGCCGCCACGAAGTCCTTGACGAACTTCTCCTTGGCGTCGTCGGCGGCGTATACCTCGGCGAGGGCGCGCAGCTCGGAGTTCGAGCCGAACACCAGGTCGGAGCGGGTGCCCACCCACTTCTTCTCGCCCGAGACGCGGTCGCTGCCCTGGTAGGCGTGCTTGCCCGGGTCGAGGGCCGTCCACGCGGTGCCCATGTCGAGCACGTTGACGAACCAGGCGTTGTCGAGCACGCCCGGGGTGTCGGTGAAGACCCCGTACGGCGTGGCGTCGTGGTTGGCGCCGAGCACGCGCAGGCCCGCCACCAGCACCGTCATCTCCGGGGCGGAGAGGCCGAGCAGGCTGGCGCGGTCGATCAGCGAGTACTCCGCGGGCAGCGGCGACTTGCCGGCGTAGTTGCGGAAGCCGTCCGCGACCGGCTCGAGCCAGGCGAACTGGTCGAGGTCCGTCTGCTCCTGCGTCGCGTCGACGCGGCCCTGCGTGAAGGGCACCTCGACCTGGACGCCCGCGGCAGCCGCCGCGAGCTCCACGCCCACGCCACCGGCCAGGACGACGACGTCGGCGAACGACGCACCGGCGTCGGACGCGATGCGCTCCAGCACCGGCAGCACCTGCGCGAGCTGCGTGGGGTTGTTGACGTCCCACGAGCGCTGCGGCTCGAGGCGGATGCGGCCGCCGTTGGCGCCGCCGCGCTTGTCGGAGTCGCGGTACGACGACGCGGCGGCCCACGCGGTGGTGACCAGCTGGGCGACGGTCCGGCCCGACTCGCGGACCGCGGCCTTGACGGCCTCGACCTGCTCGGCGGTGAGGTCGGCGAGGGTGCGCGCGGGCAGCGGGTCCTGCCACACGAAGTCCTCGGCCGGCACCTCGGCGCCCTTGTAGCGGGCCTTCGGGCCCATGTCGCGGTGCGTCAGCTTGAACCAGGCGCGGGCGAACGCGTCGGTGAACGCCTGCTGGTCGTCCTTGAAGCGGGCCGAGATCGGGCCCATCTCCGGGTCGAAGCGCAGCGCGAGGTCCGAGGTGAGCATGCGCGGCTCACGGCGGCCGGCGGAGTGGGCCAGCGGCACCATGTCGCTGCCGCCGCCGTCGACCGGACGCCACTGCTTGGCGCCGGCGGGCGACTCCATGAGCTCCCACTCGTAGCCGAACAGGATGTGGAAGTACTCGTTGTCCCAGCGCAGCGGGTGGTACGTCCAGGTGACCTCGAGGCCGGACGTGATCGAGTCGTCGCCGACGCCGGTGCCGAAGTTGTTCTTCCAGCCCAGGCCCTGCATCTCCAGGTCGGCGCCCTCGGGCTCCGCCTCGAGGTGCGAGTCGGGGGCGGCGCCGTGCGTCTTGCCGAAGGTGTGGCCGCCCGCGATCAGCGCGACCGTCTCCTCCAGGTCCATGCCCATGCGGCGGAACGTCTCCTTGACGTCCACGGCGCTGGCCAGCGGGTCCGGGTTGCCGTTGGGGCCCTCGGGGTTGACGTAGATGAGGCCCATCTGGACGGCGGCCAGCGGCTTCTCCAGGTCGCGCTCACCCGTGTAGCGCTGGTCGGCGAGCCACGTGGTCTCGGGGCCCCAGTAGACGTCCTGGTCCGCCTCGTACACGTCGGCGCGGCCGCCGCCGAAGCCCAGGATCGGGAAGCCCATGTCGGCCATCGCGACGTTGCCCGCGAGGATCATGAGGTCGGCCCAGCTCAGCGCCTGGCCGTACTTCTTCTTGACCGGCCACAGCAGGCGGCGGGCCTTGTCCAGGCTCACGTTGTCCGGCCACGAGTTCAGCGGGGCGAAGCGCTGCTGGCCCTCGCCGCCGCCGCCACGGCCGTCCCACGAGCGGTACGTGCCCGCGGAGTGCCACGCCATGCGGACGAAGAACGGCGCGTAGCTGCCGAAGTCGGCCGGCCACCAGGGCTGCGAGTCGTGCATGACCTCGACGATGTCGGCCTTCACGGCGTCCAGGTCGAGGGCCTCGAAGGCGGCCGCGTAGTCGAAGCCGGAGCCCATCGGGTTCCCGACCACGGGGTTGCGCGCGAGCATCTTGAGGTTGAGCTGGTTGGGCCACCAGCCGCTGTTGCTGCCGCCCTGCGTCGGGTGCGTCGCGCCGTGGACGACGGGGCAGGTCTCGGCGTTCTCAGACATCGGGTTCCTTCCGGTTCGTTCTGGTCGTGGGTGAGCTTGTCGAAACCAAGGAGCTCAGTCGTTCGCCGAGGCGGCGCACCGCGGGCACAGGCCCCAGTACACGACCTCGGCCTCGTCGATCCGGAAGCCGTGGTCGTCGGACGGCATCAGGCAGACCGTCTCACCGACCGCACAGTCGACGTCGACCACGGCACCGCACGATCGGCACACCAGGTGGTGGTGGTTGTCGCCCACGCGGGTCTCGTACCGCGCGACGGAGCCGGCCGGCTGGATGCGGCGCAGGATCCCCCTGTCGCTGAGCGCGTGGAGGGAGTCGTACACGGCTTGGTGCGAGACGTCCGGGAGGCCCTCGCGCACGGCGGCGATGACGGACTCGGTGTCGGCGTGCGGCAGCCGGTCGACGGCGCCGACGACGGCGAGCCGGGGCTTGGTCACACGCAGGGACGCCTGGCGCAGCATGGCGGCGACGTCGTCCTGGCTGAGCATGGGTTCACCTTGTCTCGTAATCTTGAACCAGTCAACTCTGGCGCTGGGTGCTCGGTGCGGGGTGCGGCACGTCGCGGTCGGGACGTGGGTTCGGGATCGAAACGTGCCCTGGGCTGCACGTTCCCATCCCAGACCCACGTTCCGATCGGGCGTCAGCCCGGGTCCGGGAGCGGCAGGCGCGGGTTCGGGCGCGCCTGTGCTCGTACCCGCGGCGGGAAACGGGCGAGCAGGCGCTTGGCCGACGACGCCGGGTGGCGGGCATCCGTCGCCATGAAGCGGAGCGGGCGGATGCCGAACGCCTCGGCGATCGCGTCCTCGCGGCGCTTCTCCTCGACCAGCGCCCGCCGGCCGTCGTACCCCGGGCCGAACGCTCCGTCCATGTACTTCACCTGGCCGTCGAACTCGGCGAGCACGCCGTGCTCCGGCCAGCCGAGGTCCACCCGGAACGTGCCGAGGTGCGTGCGCGCGACCCACTGCGCGGTGGGCCGCGGCAGCCCGGCGTGCAGCGCGAGATAGCGCAGCCACGTCTCCCAGGCGGACTCGGCGCCCGCGTCCGCGAGCGAGAGCACCAGGGTTGCCCTCGCCCTGCCGTTGCGCTGCGTCAGCGCGGCGAGCCGCTCGCGCACGACGTCGGCGCGCAGCCCTCGCCGCAGCGCCGCGTCGGCGACCACCAGCCCGTCGAGCGCCGGCATCGTCAGAAGGCAGTCGAGGACGGTCTGCTCGAGCGTCGTGGTGGGGATCCCGTCGATCTCCACCCGTGTCGCGGGCAGGCCGATGTGCCGGGCGACGTCGGACGACCGCGTGCCGCTCATCGCCGACGCCTGCCGCACGTGCGTCACGGAGGGGACCCGCCAGAGCGGCAGGCCCCACAGCAGCGCTGCGCTCGCATGGCTCACGACGTGCGGAGCCCGGAGCTGCCGGTGCACCACGGCGAGGTGCGCGAGCGCGGCGGCGTCCGGACCGTCGGCCGGGCCGACGACGTAGCCTCCACGCCGCACCCGCCTGAGCTCACCGGAGCCGACGAGCCGCCGCAGCTCCCCCTGCTCGCGCTCCCTGGCGAGCACCACCTTGTCGCTGACCACGCGACGAGCATCGCGGCTCGTGAGCCGCGTTGATGACCGCCTGTGGATAACGGGCAGGGATGTGTGGGGCGGCGCGCTGCCGGCGGGCTGGCGATCGGAACGTGGGCCCGGGATCGGAACGTGCGTTGCGCCGCACGTTCCGATCCCGAACACACGTTCCGATCAGCGCCGCGCGTCAGCGCGCCGTCACCTCGAGTACCCGCGTCCGCGCGATCGCCGCCTCCCGCGACGCCTCCAGCGCCGTCCGCCGCGGGTCGGCCATGTACGCCGCGAGCGCCTCCCGCGACGGCAGGTCGATCACCTGGACCTCGAGCGGGTCGTCGTCACCGCCCGCGGTGCGCCGGACCCGCGACACGAGTCGTGACCCGTGGTCGGGCAGCAGGGCGAGCACGGTGTCCTCGTAGGCGGTGAGGGCGTCGTCCTGGCCGGGGTGGGCCCACAGCAGCACGCACAGGGTGAGGGGCATGCGGCTCATCCTGGCAGGACCGCAGGTTCCGTGCCCAGGACCCCATCACGACAGGCCAGATGTCCGGGGCCTGCGGCCTGGGCGGCGACCATGGTCGGGCCAGTGTCTGCGCCCACGGGGGGAGCCAGCCCATGACGCCGCCGGTCACGCATGCCCAGGAGACTCCCACGAGTCCCGACGTCCTTACTGTGGACGACCTCCGCGAGGAGTCGATCCTCGACCTCGTCGACGCCGGCGACTTCGCCACCGCCCAGGAGTGGCTGCGCGTGCACCACGTGTGGGAGGTCGTGGACGCGATCGACCGGATGCGCCCTGTCGAGGCGGTCGCCACGTTCCGCCTGCTCGACCCCGAGCGAGCCTTCGACGTGTTCGAGGACCTCGAGCCGAGCGGTCAGCAGGCCATCCTCGAGGTCATGCGCGGGGCGGAGTTCAGCGAGTTCGTCGACTCCCTCGCGCCGGACGAGCGCGCCCGCATGCTCGGAGAGCTGCCCGCCAAGGTGGCCCGGCGCGTGCTCGCGGGCCTGAGCCCGGACGAGCGGGCGATGACGGCGACGCTGCTGGGCTACCCGGAGAACTCGGCGGGCCGGTACATGACCCCCGAGGTCGTGGTGCTGCGCGAGAACCTGTCGGCGAGCGCGGCGCTCCAGCACGTGCGCAACCGTGGCGCGCAGGCCGAGACGATCTACACGCTGCCCGTGGTCGACACGCAGCGCCGGCTGACCGGCGTCGTCGACCTGCGGGAGCTGGTGCTGGCCGACGCCGAGACCACGGTGGCGGACCTGGTCGTGACGTCGCCGCCGAGCGTGCGGGCCACGGAGCCCGCGGAGCGAGCGGCCCGTCTGATGGCCGACTCGGACATCCTGGACCTGCCGGTGATCGACGACGCGGGCCGTCTGCTGGGCCTGCTGACGTTCGACGACGCCGACGAGGTCATCGAGGACGCCGACTCCGAGGACGCCTCCCGCCAGGGTGGCGCCCAGCACTGGGCGGGCCACTACATGGCGGTGTCGGTGCTGCAGCTGGCGAAGACGCGTGCGGTGTGGCTGGTGCTGCTGCTGACGGTCTCGCTGCTGACGGTGACGGTGGCGCACTCGTTCGAGGACGCGCTGGAGCAGGTGGCGGCGCTGGCCCTGTTCATCCCGCTGCTGATCGGCACGGGAGGCAAGGTGGGCACGCAGGCGTCGTCGGCGTGCGTGCGCGCGCTGGCGATCGGCGAGGTGCGGCCCAGCGACATCGCGCGGGTGACGCTGCGCGAGGCGGCGACGGGCCTGCTGCTCGGCGCGGGCCTGGGCGTGCTGGCGATCGGTGCGGGCCTGTTCTTCACGGGCCTGGACGTCGCGCTGGTGGTCGGGGTGTCGCTGCTGCTCATCTGCCTGCTGGGGGCGCTGGTGGGCGGCCTGTCGCCGCTCGCGGCCCGCAAGCTGAACATCGACCCGGCGCTCGTGTCGGCACCCGTGGTCACCACGGTGGTCGACGTGCTCGGCCTGGTGATCTACTTCCTGGTCGCGAGCGCGCTGCTCGGGCTCTGAGCGGGCCTAGTCCTCGGCCGCGAGGGCGGCCGGCGCGACCTCGTCGCGGGCAGGCTGCACGCCGTGCCCGCTGCGGGCCAGGTAGGCGACCCCGGCGGCGATGAGCACGACGCCGACGAGCGTGACGGTCCCGTCGCCCCAGCCGAGCCCGCCCTTGGCGGACGGCTTGCCGAACCAGTCGGCGACGGACGCCCCGAGCGGGCGTGTCAGCACGTACGCGATCCAGAACGCCGCGACGGCGTCGAGCCTGAACCAGCGCCACGCGACGAGCGGCAGCAGGATCGCCACGCCGAACACGGCGATCGACGCGAGGTACCCCAGCCCGAGCGAGAACGCCGTGAAGTCGCCGGCCGCGGTGCCGAGCGCGAACGTCGCCAGCACGGTCAGCCAGTAGAACGCCTCGCGGCGTCGGCTGGTGACGCTGTGGATGGAGAGCGTGCCCTCGGTGCGCCGCCACACCAGGAAGATCACGGCGAGCGCCACCAGGTACCCGGCGGTGGTGACGGGGTACGGGATGCCGACGACGACGTGCAGCCCGTCGGCCGCCATCGTGCCGAACACGGCCACCATCGAGACGGCGAACCAGTACGCCCACGGCCGGTACCTGCGCGCGCGGAGCTGCACGGCCATCGCGGCGACGAACCCGACCAGGCCCACGGCGGCGGCGAGCGGGATCGACCTGGCGGCCAGGAAGTCCGAGGCCGCCTCCCCCACGCCGGTGGTCAGCACCTTGACCAGCCAGAACAGCACGGTGATCTCGGGGACCTTCGCGGCGACCGGGTGGGGCAGCCACCGGGAACGGCGGGCGTGACCTGGAGCTGTGTCGCTGGCGGCGCTCGTCATGGGCGCAGTGTCGGCGACCGGACCTGAAGTTGCGATGAAGCCACGCGTGCGAGATTTTGGACCCGCAAGTCCACTTCGGCCTTACGCTGGCGGCATGACGCTCACCGCGAAGGGCCTGGCCACCAAGCAGCGGATCATCGAGGGCGCCGCCGCACACCTGCGCAGCGAGGACCCGGCGGGCGTCACGCTGGACGACATCCGCGACACCACCGGCACCAGCAAGAGCCAGCTCTTCCACTACTTCCCGAGCGGCAAGGAGGAGCTGTTCCTCGAGGTCGCCCGCTTCGAGGCCGACCGCGTGCTCGCCGACCAGCAGCCCCACCTCGGCAGCCTGGACACCTGGGAGTCGTGGGAGGCGTGGCGCGCCGCCGTCGTCGCCCGCTACCGCGCCCAGGGGGCGCAGTGCCCGCTCGCCGCCCTGATGGCCCAGGTCGGGAGCGTGCCCGGCGCCGCCGAGGTGTCCACCACCCTGCTGCGCAACTGGCAGACGGAGCTCGAGCGCGGCATCCGCACCATGCAGGGCCAGGGCGACGTGCGGCCCGGCGTCGACGCCCGGCGCATGGCCGGGGCGATCGTCGCGGGCATCCAGGGCGGCGTCGCGGTGCTGCGGACGACGGGCCGCACGGAGCCGCTCGAGTCGCTGCTCGAGGTGCTCATCGGATACCTGCGGGGCTGACGAGCGCCTCCAGCAGGGCCTCGCGCGGCACGCTGCTGGTCGCCACGTCGAGGTCGAGCACCACGCGCCCCGGCCGCTCTCCCAGCACCACGACCCGGTCGGCGAGGGCGACCGCCTCGTCGACGTCGTGCGTCACGAGCACGACGGCCCGCCCGGGGCCGCCGCCCGCGGCACCGCCGGCCGCGAGCCCGATGCCGGCGAGCCACGCGTTCATGCGCCGCCGGGTCAGCGGGTCGAGCGCCCCGAAGGGCTCGTCGAGCAGCAGCACGGGTCGGCCCGCCAGGCAGGTGCGCAGCAGGGCGAGCCGCTGCCGCATGCCGCCCGAGAGCTCGTGCGGCCATGCCCGCTCGAACCCGGCGAGGCCGAACTCCTCGAACAGCGCGGCGGCCCGGTCCCGGGCCTGCGCGGCGGGGACCCCGGCCACGCGGGCCCCCACCAGCGCGTTCGGCAGGGCGCGCCGCCAGGGCAGCAGGGCGTCGCGCTGCGGCATCCACGCGACGGCAGGGCGGCCGCCGTCGAGCACGGGGCGGGTCACCTCGCCGGAGACCGACGCCCCGGGGGCGAGCAGCCCCGCGAGCGCGCGCAGCAGCGTCGACTTGCCGCACCCCGAGGGCCCGACGACGGCGACGAACTCGCCGTCGCCGACCGTCAGGTCCACCGAGGAGAGCACGGGCAGGCCGCCGAAGGAGACGGTGAGCCCGGCCGCCACGAGCACGGGTGTCACGGCAGCAGCTCGTTCGTCCACGCGTCGGCCACCTTCGGGTCCGCGGCGAGCAGCTTCTGGTCCTGGAGGAAACCGGCGAACCCGTCCCAGACGGCGGCGTCCTGCCGGCCCCAGTGCGCGGGGTCGTCCGTGTACCGCGTGGCGAGCCACTGCGCGCTCGGGTCCACGAGCCTCGGGTCGAGCTCCGGGGCGGCCTTGAGCAGGGTCGCGGCGGCCGCCGTCGGGTCGGCGATCGCGTCGCGGTAGCCGTGCGCGACCGCCCCCATGAAGGCCTGGAGCGCCGCGCGCTTCGTGGTCAGCTCCGCGCGCGACGTCGCCATGATGGGCGTGTACCAGTCGGGGATGCAGCGCGTGTAGGCGGAGAAGTCGATGACGTTCACCTTCACCTTGTCGACGTCGCGCAGGTTGATGGTGTCCCAGGCGTCGAACACCCACGCGGCGTCGAACTGCTTCTGCGTCAGCCCGACGCGGAAGTCGTCGCTGACCAGCGGCGTCATCGTCACCCGGGCGGGGTCGCCGCCGTCGCAGGAGACGAGCTTGTCGATGAGCGCCTTCTCGAGGTCCGACCCGTAGGTGCCGTACTTCTTGCCCTGCAGGTCGCGCGGGCGGGTGATCCCGTCGGAGGCCAGGGAGATGAGCGACGACGTGTTGTGCTGGATCACCGCGGCGATCGAGACGACGTCGGCGCCCTGCGCCCGGGCGGGCAGCAGCTCCTCGGACACCGAGTAGGCGACGTCGGCCTTGCCGGCGGCGACGAGCTGCAGGCCCGAGGTGTCGCCGGGCTGCACGATCTTCACGTCGAGGCCCGCCTGGCGGAAGTACCCGCGGGCCTGGGCCAGGTACAGCCCGGAGTGGTTGGTGTTGGGAGTCCAGTCGAGGACGACGGTGAGCGGGGTCAGGTGGCCGCCGGGCGCGGCACCGGCCGCGGAGCCGGTGGCGCACCCGGCCGCGAGACCGACGGCGGCGAGGCTCGCGAGGACGGCGGTGACACGGGAGAGAGCAGGCACGGGGGCTTCCTTCACGAGGGGGACGAGGCGCGCTGCCACGGGGTGGCCAGGCGGCTGGCCAGCACGACCGCCAGCACCACCACCCCCGACAGCAGGACGACGAGGGCGATGCCGGCGAACACCTGGTCGACGGCGTAGGCCTTGCGGGACCGCTGGATGAACACGCCGAGCCCGGAGTCGCCGTCCAGGTACTCGGACACGACGGCCGCGCCGACGGCGTAGGTCGCGGCGATCCGCAGGCCGCCGAGCGCGGCGGGCAGCGAGGCGGGCAGGCGCACCAGCCACAGCCGGTGCCACCAGGTGCCGCCCAGCCCGGCGACCATGTCGGCGTGCTCGGCGTCGACCGCGCGCAGGGCGGCCGACGTCGAGACCAGCACCGGGAAGAACACGGTCAGCGCGACCAGCAGCACCTTGGGCCCCGGGCCGAACCCGGCCCACAGGATGAGCAGCGGGGCCAGCACCACGGTGGGCAGCGTCTGGGACAGCAGCACCACGGGGTGCGCGATGTCGCCCAGCACGGGCAGCACCGCGACGAGCACGGCGAGCAGCCAGCCGGCCAGGGTGCCGACGGCGAGCCCGGCCAGGGCCTCGACCGCCGTCGTGGCCGTGTGGTGGGCGAGCAGCGGGGCGAGGCGCCAGGCGCTGCTCGCGACCTGGGACGGCGCCGGCAGCACGAACTCCGGCAGGTGCCGCGCCCGGACCAGGGCCTCCCAGGCCGCGAGCAGGACGACGACGGTCGCCGCGCCGACGGCGACCCGCCGCGTCCTCACGCCCGGAACTTGCCGACGAGGTCGGCGACGCGGGGGCCGTCGTCGTCGCGGGAGCCGGACACCTTGATGACGGACATGCACCCGTCGGCCCCCGCCGCGAGCGTGGCCTCGTGGACGGCGCGCAGCAGGGGCCAGAGCTGGTCGGGCGTGCCCTCGACGGTGGTGCCCAGCCCGCCGACCTCGTAGTCCAGGCCGGACTCCTGGATCACGGCGATGGCGGCGTCGACGTGGGCGTAGCGGTCGTCCGGCGTCCCGACGGGACGGGGCAGCACCTGGATCTCGGCGATCATGACGGCTCCTCGGGTTCGTGACCCGGGCACGGGCATGCGGTCGCCTGCCGTGGCAGGCGTCGTCGAGCGGGCGTGCGAGCCCCAACGCCGTGCCGATGGCACGTCCTTCCGCTGGCATTACCCAGGTCAAGTGCTCGGGTCGGCGACGCCGGCGCTGTGCGCCCAGCCGCCCTCTCAGCCCGGTTGCCCCGAGCTCCCCGCGTTGGCGCCGGTCACGCTACACCCGCGGCGACGGGCTCGGCCTCGGGCTGGGCCGCCGTCCCGGCCAGCGGACGACGCCGCCGCTCGGCGACCAGCAGCACCACCGCGACCACGACCGCGAGGGCGTAGAACCCGGTGGCCACCTGGAACACGGTGGCGAACCCGTGGGCCGCGAGCGCCGGGGCGGGCGCGGCGTCGTGGTGCACGGCCGCGCCGAACACGACGGTCAGCAGGGCGAGGCCGACGGAGCCGCCGAGCTGGTGGGCGGTGTTGACCAGGCCGGACGCGGCGCCGGCGTCGTGCGGGGCGACGTCGGACATGCCCAGGTCGGTGAGCAGGATGATCGCGATGCCCTGCCCGACGCCGAGCACCAGCAGGGGCAGCAGCAGGCCGGGGAAGAACGGGGTGTGGGCACCGAGCCGGCTGAGCCAGGCCATGCCGACCAGCGCGACGGCGAGCGAGGCGACGAGCGCCGTCGTGCGGCTGACGCGGGGCTGGAGCCAGCGCACCACGTAGACCATGGCGAAGAACATGGCGGTGATGGGGATGTAGGCGAAGCCGGTGGTCAGCGCGCCGTAGCCGCGCACCTCCTGGAGGTACTGGCTGAGGAAGTAGAAGGTGGAGAACATGGCGCCGACGATGAGGATGCGGCCGACATAGGCGCCGGAGCGCTGGACGCTGGCGAACAGGCGCAGCGGGGTGACGGGCTGGGCGGCGCGGCGCTCCACGAGCACGAAGGCGAAGATCCCGGTCACCGCGACGGCGAGCGGCACGAGCGTGCGCGGCGAGGCCCAGCCGGCGCCGGCGGCCTCGACCAGGCCGTAGACCAGGGCGGACATGCCGACGGTGATGGCGACGGCGCCGGGCACGTCGACGCGGCCGCGGGCGCGGTCGGTCTCGGGGAGCACGCGCGGTGCGAGGGCGAGGACGGCGATGCCGAGGGGCACGTTGACGAGCAGCCCCCACCGCCACGACAGGTACTGCGTGAACACGCCGCCGACGATGATCCCGACGCTGGCCCCGGCGCCGATGACGGCGCTGTAGACGGCGATGGCGCGGGACCGTTCCTCGGGCTTCGGGAAGCTGGTGACCAGCAGCGCGAGCGTCGAGGGGATGGCGAACGCGGAGGCGAGCCCCTGGAGGGTGCGGGCCACCACGAGCACGGCGGCGGTGGGCGCGACACCGGCGAGCAGCGAGGCGAGCGTGAACGCGGCGACTCCCCCGATGAACACCCGGCGGCGGCCCAGCAGGTCGCCCGCGCGGGCGCCGAGCAGCAGCAGCCCGCCGAAGGCGAGCACGTAGGCGTTCTGGATCCAGGACAGCGAGGCGGCGGTGAAGCCGAGCTCGCGCTGGAGGTGCGGCAGGGCGGTGGTCACGATCGAGGTGTCCAGCGTCATCATGAGCTGGCTCCCGAGGATGACCGCGAGGCCGAGGGTGCGGCCCCGGGTCGTGGCGGTGGGCATGGTGGCTCCTTCGTGAGTAACCAACGAGTTGGTTACATCAGTAGAGCACTCCGGGACCGCCTTGGCAACTAACTAGTTACACACTTATGCTCGAGGCGTGCCCCGAGACCCTGACGCCACCCGAGCCCGCATCCTCGACGCCGCCGAGCAGGAGTTCGCCGACCACGGCATCGCCGGCGCCCGCGTGGACCGCATCGCCGAGAACGCGCAGGCCAACAAGGCGCTCATCTACCGGTACTTCGGCTCCAAGGAGGAGCTGTTCGACGCCGTCTTCGCGCAGCGCTCCGTCGCGTTCGTCGAGGAGGTCGAGTTCGACGCCACCGACCTGCCGGGCTACGCCGGGCGGGCGTTCGACCTCTACGAGCAGAACCCCCGCACCCTGCGCCTGGCCACCTGGTACCAGCTCGAGCGCCCCGACGGCGCGCTCCCCGAGATCATGGCGTCCAACGACGCGAAGCTCACCAAGATCGCGCAGGCGCAGGCCGCCGGGACGCTGCCGGCCACGTTCTCCCCGCTCGAGCTGCTCACCGCCGTCCGCGCGCTCTCGATGGGCTGGACCCTGCACACCCCCGAGCTCGCGCAGCTGGAGCGCCCGTCGCGCGAGCGCCGGCGCGAGCTCGTGGTGGAGGGCGTGCGGAGGCTGGTCGCGGGCTGACCGGTCAGAACACCTGCCGCAGGTTGGCCCGCGTGAGGTCGAGCAGCTCGTCGCCGCGGCCGCTCAGCAGGGTGCGCAGCGTGTAGAGCGCGAACCCCTTCGCCTGGTCCAGCTTGACCGACGGCGGGATGGTCAGCTCCTGCCGCTCGGTGACGACGTCGACCAGCGCGGGGCCGTCGTAGGCGAGCGCCTTGCGCAGCGCGCCCTCCAGGTCCTTCGACCGCTCCACCCGGAACGCCTTGAGCCCGACGGCCTCGGCGATCGCTGCCAGCGACGGGTTCTGCAGGCCCGTCGTGTGGGTCACGAACCCGGCCGACTTCATCTCCAGCTCGACGAAGTTCAGGGAGGAGTTGTTGAAGACGACGATCTTCACGGGCAGGTTGTTCTGCCGCAGGGTCAGCAGCTCGCCCAGCAGCATCTCGACGCCGCCGTCGCCGGAGAGCGTCACCACCTGCCGGCCCGTCGCCGCCGCCGCGCCGACGGCCTGCGGCACGGCGTTGGCCATCGACCCGTGGATGAACGAGCCGAGCATCGACCGCCTGCCGTTCATCGTCAGGTAGCGGGCCGCCCAGATCACCGGTGAGCCGACGTCGGGGATGAACACGGCGTCGTCGTCGGCGAGCTCGTCGATCATGCGGGCCACGTACTGCGGGTGCAGCGGCTGGTCGCCGCGGCGGGGCGTGGCGAGGTCGTCGAGCTTGGTGCGCGTCTTGGCGTAGTGGGCCAGCGCGTCGTCGAGGTGCGTGCGCGACGACGACTGCGGCAGCAGCGGCAGCAGCGCGTCGACCGTCTCGGCGACGTCGCCCACGAGCCCCAGCGCCAGCGGCACGCGGCGGCCCAGGTGCTCGCCGCGCACGTCCACCTGGATGACCGTCGCGTCCGACGGCAGGAACGGCGTGTACGGGAAGTCGGTGCCCAGCATGAGCAGCGTGTCGGCGGCGTCCATGGCCTTGTAGCCCGACGCGAAGCCCAGCAGGCCCGTCATGCCGACGTCGTACGGGTTGTCCGGCTCCACGAACTCCTTGGAGCGCAGCGTGTGGACCACGGGCGCGTTGAGGCGGCCCGCGAGCGCCACCACCTGGTCGTGCGCGTGCTGCGCGCCCGCGCCGGCGAGGATCGTGACGCGCTTGGCCTTGCGCAGCAGGTCGGCGGCCTGGCCGAGCTCGCCGGGCGAGGGCAGCACGCGCGGCGACGTCGCGCGGATCGGCGTGACGGTGGTGTCCTGCGCCTCCGCGAGCGCGATGTCGCCGGGGATCACGACGACGGCCACGCCGCGCTTCTCGATCGCGGTCTGCATGGCGATGCGCAGCACGCGGGGCATCTGCGACGGCGACGCCACGTACTCCGAGTACACGGACGCCTCGCGGAACAGCTCCTGCGGGTGCGTCTCCTGGAAGTACCCGGTGCCGATCTCCGACGTCGGGATGTGCGCCGCGATCGCGAGCACGGGCACGTGGTTGCGGTTCGCGTCGAACAGCCCGTTGATGAGGTGCAGGTTGCCCGGCCCCGCGGAGCCGACCGCCACGGCGATCTGCCCCGTCAGGGCGGCCTCGGCGCCGGCCGCGAACGCCGCGGCCTCCTCGTGGCGCACGTGCACCCAGTCGATGCCGGAGCCCCGCAGGGCGTCCGTGAACCCGTTGAGCGAGTCCCCGGGGATGCCGTAGACGCGCTTCACGCCGGCGGCGACGAGGGTGTCGACCATGTTCTTGGCGACGGTGGTCATGCTGACCTTCTTCGTGGTGGGAACGGGTGGGAGATCGCGGGCCACACCAGGTCGGCGACCTGGCGGGCGAGCCCGGCGTCGAGGGGCGCGTGGCCCCACACCAGCCGGTGGTACACGGGGGCGAACAGGGCGTCGACCACGAGCTCCAGGTCGACGTCGGCACGCACCTCGCCCGCGGCGATGCCGCGCTCGAGGTGGTGCACGGCGCGCTCGCGGCGCGGGCCCAGCCAGCGGGCCAGCAGCTCCTGGCCCAGGGCGGGGGCGCTCGCGGACGCCGCGAGAAGCTGCCGCAGCAGGGCCCCGGCGGGGGTGTCGCGCAGCAGGGTGACGAGGGCGTCGACCTGGAGGGTCAGCGCCTCGCGGACGGGGAGGTCGTCGGAGAACTCGATGCTCTCGTGGAACCGCTCGAGCAGCCCCTCGGCGAGCACGGCCGCCGTCGACGGCCACCACTTGTAGATGGTGGTGCGGGAGACGCCGGCGGCCTGGGCGACGGCGTCGACCGTGGGCACGCACCCCTCGGAGAGGGCGAGGTCCGCGGCGGCGTCGAGGATCGCGAGGCGCGTCGCCTCCGACCGGGGCCTGCCGACCGTCCTATTACTGGACACGCTGTTCACAATACTCCCGGCGGACGTACCCTGCGTGTCGTGTCGATCACGCTCTGGCTGACGCTCGTCGGCGCGGGCGCGCTCATCTCCTTCACCCCCGGCGCCGGCGCCATCAACACCATGTCCAACGCGCTGAGCGTCGGCTGGTCCCGCTCGCTGTGGGGGATCCTCGGGCAGGAGCTCGCGCTGCTCGTGCACATCGCGGTGGTCGCCGCGGGCGTGGGCGCGCTCGTCACGGGCACCCCCTGGCTGTTCGACACCATCCGGTACGTCGGCGCCGCCTACCTGGTCTACCTGGGCGTGCGCCAGTTCGCGGCGTCGACGACGGCGGCCGCCGCGCCCGGCCCGGCCGGCCTCGTCGAGGGCGGCGGGTCGATGTTCCGCCGCGGGCTGCTGGTCAACCTCACCAACCCCAAGGCCATCGTGTTCCTGCTGGCGTTCGTGCCGCAGTTCGTGCGGCCCGACCGCCCGCTGGCCACGCAGTACGGGGTGCTCACCGCCACCGTCGTGGTGATCGACGTGGCCGTCATGTGGTTCTTCTTCGCGACGGCGGCGCGCGGGCTCGGACGCATCACCGCGCGCGAGTCAGGGCAGAAGGTCGTCAACCGGGTGTTCGGCAGCCTGTTCGTCGGCGTCGGCGCGCTGCTCGCGGCGATCCACTAGGCCTCGAGCCACTAGCGCCCGAAAGGCGACCGCGGGTCGCCCTTGCGCCGCCGGCGCAGCGCCGCCGGGGCCGGCCAGGGCAGCTCCCACCGCTCGACGGGCGCGTCGATCGCGCCGCCGTCGTCGGACTGGACCACCACGCCGTCCGGGGCCACCCGCACGATCCGCACGCGGACGGACGGGCCGCGGTCGCGGTCCAGCATCCACACGTCGCCGAGCCAGCCGATGCCCTCCTCGTTGAGCGCGTCCTCGGCGTCGAGCCAGTCCAGCGGGCCCGTGAGGTCGTGGCCCAGCAGCGTGACGGCGACCCACTTGCGGCCCTTCGGGCGGATCCAGCCCACGGGCTCACGGTCGCCGGGGCGTCGGTGGACGATCCAGTCGGCGGGAGGCATGCCGGGCACGCTACCCGGCCGCCCCGGTTGCGGCTGCCCGAGTGGTCGTCGCACTGTGGATCGTGGCGCCGTTCCTGCTGCTCTCCACCCGCGCCGAGGACGTCGCGGCCGACGGCGAGGTCGCGGGCATCCTCCGGTACGGCGGGCTCACGCCCGACCGCCTGCGCCGGGTCCGCCTCGAGGCGGCGCCCATGCCGCGCATCGACCTCGACGACTACGCGGGCATCATCGTTGGCGGCGGCCCGTTCAACGCGTCCGACCCGCCCGACCAGAAGTCTCCTGTGCAGCAGCGGGTCGAGAGCGAGTTCGCGACCCTGCTCGACGAGGTGGTCGACCGCGACTTCCCGTTCCTGGGCGCCTGCTACGGCGTCGGCACGCTGGGCGTGCACGAGGGCGCCGTCGTCGACCACACGTTCGGCGAGCCCGTGGGACCCGTCACGGTCGAGCTCACGCCCGACGGCGAGGCCGACCCCCTGCTGGCCGGCCTGCCGCACCAGTTCGACGCGCTCGTGGGGCACAAGGAGGCCGTCCGCAAGCTGCCGTCGCACGCCGTGCTGCTGGCGACGTCGGCGTCGTGCCCCGTGCAGATGTTCCGCATCCGCACCAACCTCTACGCCACCCAGTTCCACCCGGAGCTCGACGTCGCCGAGGCGCAGCAGCGCATCACCACCTACCGCGACAACGGGTACTTCGAGCCCGAGGAGTACGAGACCGTGCTGGCGCGGGCCGCCTCGCGGACCATCACCCACCCGCACCGCATCCTGCGGACGTTCGTCGAGCGCTTCGGCTCCGGGGAGTAGAGGATTCCCGCGTGCTGGTACTCGGTGTCGTCGCGGCGGTCGTGGCCGCGCTGGTCCACGTCTACATCTTCGTGCTCGAGACCCTGAGGTGGGAGCGGCCCGCCACGCGCGCCGTCTTCGGCACCACGGCCGAGGAGGCCGCCGTGACGCGGCCGCTCGCCGCCAACCAGGGCGTGTACAACCTGCTGCTGGCGGTCGTCACGGGCGTGGGCGTCGCGCTGGTCGCCTCCGTGCCCGGCGCCGGGACGGCGCTCATGCTCGCCGGGACCGGGTCGATGGTGGTCGCGGCGTGCTATCTCGTGTCGACGGATCGCACCAAGGTGCGGGCGGCGGTGGTGCAGGGCGCGGCCCCGGTGGTCGCCGTCGTGGCGACCACCGTGTGGCTCGCGACCCGCTGACCTACGTGCTGCTCCCCGCGGGCGCCGACGCGGTCTCCGCCGACGCCACCTCGCCCGCGATCGACTTCGGCAGGCGCCGTGGTCTCGGCTTGCCGCGACGCTGCGCTCGGATGCGGTCGGCGACGATGGCGACGCCCAGCACCAGGCCGAGGGCGACCTGCTGGTAGAACGGCGACACGTTGAGCACGATGAGCGCGTTGTTGATGAGCATCAGCAGCAGTGCCCCGGCGACCACGCCGATGACGCGCCCCTCACCGCCGTAGAGGCTGACGCCGCCGATGACGGCGGCGGCGATCGCGTCGAGCTCCCAGCCGCTGCCGACGCTCGGGTCCCCCACGCCGATGCGCCCGATCACGAGCACGCCCACCAGGCCGGCGCACGAGCCGCTGATCACGTAGGTGATGAGCTGGCGGCGCAGCACGGGGATGCCCGAGAGGCGCGCGGCCTCGATGTTGCCGCCGACGGCGTAGATCTGCCGCCCGGCGTAGGTGCGCTCGAGGAAGAACCAGGCGGCCACGGCCACCACGATGAAGACGATGACGGGCACCGGCACGCCCAGGACGTCGGTCTCGACGATGGTCAGGTAGGCGTTCGACACCCCGCTGATCGGCTGGCCCTTGGTCAGCGCGAGCGCGCCGCCCGCCGCCGCCGTCAGCGTGACCAGCGTGATCGCGAACGGTGGCACGTTGAGCCTGGTCACGAACCACCCGTGCAGGTAGCCGATCACCATGCCGATGACGACCGACATCGGCACGCACAGCCACACCGGCACGCCCAGGTTGGCGTTGAAGTAGGCGCTCACCATCGACGAGAACGCGACCACCGAGCCCGGCGACAGGTCGATGCCGCCCGTGAGGATCGCGAACGTCACGCCCACGGCGAGGATGCCGTAGTTGGCGAGGTCGAGCCCGATGACCTGCAGGTTGCTCGGGTTCGCGAAGCTGGGCCGCGCGATCGTCACCCCGATGAACACGACGATGCAGGCGGCGATGACGCCGAACTCGGGCACCTCGGTCAGCCGACGGAACCTCACGACGCCACCTCCACCCCGGTCGCACTGCGCATGATGACTTCCTTCGAGAACTCGCTCCGGTCGAGGACCGCCTCGATGCGGCCCTTCCTGAGCACGGCGATCCGGTCGGCGAGCCCGAACAGCTCGTCGAGCTCGGACGACACGACGATCACCGCCACCCCGTTCTCGGCCGCGCCCTCGATCAGGTCGTAGATGTCGGCCTTGGCGCCGACGTCGACCCCGCGGGTGGGCTCGTCGAGGATCAGCAGCTGCGGCTCGACCCCGAACCACCGCGAGAACACGACGCGCTGCTGGTTGCCGCCCGACAGCGACCGCACGGGCTGCTCCATCGCGGACAGCCGCACCTTGGTGAGGTCGAGCAGCGTGCGGGCGCGGCGTTTCTCGGCCGCCGGGCCGAACACGCCGCCGTGTCCGATGCGCTGGAGGGTCGGCAGGGTGACGTTCCACCGCACGGGCGACCCGGGCACGATCGACTGCAGCTTGCGGTCCTCGGGCACCAGGGCGACGCCGTGGTCGACGGCGTCCTTGGGGGTGCGCGGCGCGTACTTGCGCCCGCCGAGCGTCATCGAGCCGCCGGTCGCCTGGATCCCGCCGAACAGGGTGTGGACCAGGCGGCTGCGCCCAGCCCCCATGAGCCCCGCGATGCCGAGGATCTCGCCCTCGTGCACGGTGAGGTCGACGGGCCCGACGCCCGGCGCCTCGAGCCGGGACGCCGCGAACACGACCTTCTTCTCGACGGCCCCTTCGTGCTGCTCGGCGACGGCGTGGAACAGGTCGCGGCCCACCATGGAGCGGATGAGCCGGTCGTCGGAGGCCTCCGCCACGGGCATCTCGTCGACCTTGCGGCCGTTGCGCAGCACGAGGATGCGGTCGCTGGCCTCGCGCACCTCCTCCAGCCGGTGGCCGACGAACAGCACCGCCCCGCCCTCGGCCGCGTGCCGGCGGGCGATCGCGATGACCTTGTCGGCCTCGACGGGCCCGAGCGCCGACGTCGGCTCGTCGAGCACCAGCAGGCGCGACGGACGGCCGACGGCCTTGGCGATCTCGAGCATCTGCCGCGCCGGCACCGAGAGCGTCGACACGACGGCGGCGGGCGACACGTCGAGGCCCACGCCGTCGAGCATGCGCTGCGCCTCGCGCGCGACGGCCCGGGCGTCGTACCCGAACCGGCGGGCGCCCTCGGGCCGCATGCCCAGGCAGAGGTTCTCGGCGACGCTCAGCTGGTTCACCAGCGGGAACTCCTGCGACACCATCGCGACGCCGGCGGCCTTGCTCGCCATCGGCGACCCGGTGGTGAGCGGCTCCCCCGCGATCTCGATCTCGCTGCCCGGGTCGGGCGCGACCATGCCGGACAGGATGCCCAGCAGGGTCGACTTGCCCGCCCCGTTCTCGCCGACGAGCCCGGTGACCTCGCCGAAGCGCAGCTCGAGCTCGTCGAGCGAGAGCACCGTGGTCTCGCCGTACGTCTTGGCCACGTGACGCAGGGAGACGGTCCGCTCCCCGTCCCCCTGCGTCACGTCGGGCTGTGACTCGGTCACTGCGACTTCAGGCCGATCTTCGACCAGAAGGCCGTGAAGTCGGACTCGTTGGCCTTCGTCATGACGCCGACGCCTGTGGACAGGACGCCCGCGGAGGCGAAGTAGGGCTGGAACAGCGCCATGGCCGCGGACTCGCCGAGCGCCTTGTCGGCGGCCAGCGCGTACGCGCTCATGTAGCCCTGGTAGTACGGGCGCTGCAGCACCGACGCCGCGATGAGGCCGCTCTTGACGTCGGCCACGGTGTCGGACTCGCCGTCGTCGGACACGATCGTGATCTTGCCGACCTTGTTCGCGGCGCGCACGGCCTGCCCGGCGGCACCGCCGTCGTACGAGTAGACCGCGTAGATGCCCTTGATGTTCGGGTTCGCCTGGATGGCGGCCTGGAGCTGGGACACGGCGCTCGAGACGTCCTGGTTGTCGTTGAGCGTCTGGACCACCTTCACGCCGGAGCCCATGCAGTTCTTGAAGCCCTGGATGCGCTGCTGCGTGTTCTGCGCGGTGAGCGAGCCGGAGATCGCGACGACGTCGCCGCTGCCGATGGCCGACGTCATGGCCCTGCCGGCCGCGCAGCCGGCGTCCGTGTTCGGGGTGCCGATGTAGAACTGCGCCTTGGTGCCAGGCAGCGGGGAGTCGAACGCGATGACGCTCTGCCCCTTGCCGACGGCGGAGGCGATGGGCTGGGTCAGGGAGTCGGAGGTGACGGCCGAGACCGCCCAGCCGGAGTAGCCCTGGGTCGAGAGGGTCTCAAGGAGGGACACCTGCGCGGAGGCGGTGGACTGCGTCGGCTCCTCGAACTGGCCGGAGGCGCCCTTGGAGGAGAGCCACTGCATGGCCTTGTCCCACCCGGCCTTGGCCTCGTTCCAGTAGGACGAGTTGCCGTTGGTGACCATGGCGATCTTGACGCCGCTGAGGTCCTTGCTGCCGATCGCGGCCTGGATCTTGGTCGTCAGCTCGTCGAGCTTCGAGTCGTTGAACGACGACGACCCCTGGATCGCCGACGCACCGCCGGAGGACGAGGAGGACGACGAGCCGCTGTTCGCGTTGCTCGACGTCGAGCACCCTGCGACGAGGGCGGCGGCCGCCGTGGCGGCGATGAGGAGGCCTGCGTAGCGGCCCCGGAATGACCTGTGCATGGAACAACCCCTTTGTGTGCGCCCATTGCTGTGCATCGGCCTGAGCCGGGAACTGTGTGAGCGGTCACATCTTGTGGCCCTGCAGGCGACGGTAACTCCGGTACCGGAGAACCTCACCCGCTGTTACCGCATTGTGACAATGTGACGTGAACGGTCACATTCGAGCGTGTTCGAGCGCATAATCTCGGCGTGAGCAAGTCGAGCCCAGCGGGCAAGCCGAGCATCCGCGACGTCGCGGCTCGTGCCGGCGTGTCCTACCAGACGGTCTCACGCGTGCTCAACGACCGCACGAACATCCGCGCCGGGACGCGCGACCGCGTGCTAGAAGCGATGCACGAGCTCGGGTACCGCCCCAACCGCGCGGCCCGCATGCTCGCCACCAGCCGCAGCCGCCTGATCGGCGTCGTCGCCACCGTCAACGGCGGGTACTACGGGCCCACCAGCATCATCAGCGCGATCGAGGACGCCGCCCGGGCGGGCGGGTACGCGATCATGCTCACCACGCCGCGTAACCTGTCCGCCGCCGAGCTCTCCAGCGCCGTCGAGCACCTGCTGCGCGAGGGCGTCGAGGGCATCATCGCGGTGGCCCCGCAGACGCGGGCGGCCGACGCGATGTCCGCGCTCGCCGACCCCGTGCCCGCCGTGATCCTCCAGGCCGACGGCAGCCACGGCGACATCGGGCTGTCGGTGGACAACGAGCTCGGCGCCGGGCTCGCCGTCCGCCACCTGGTCGAGCTGGGGCACCGCCGCATCGCCGTGCTCAACGGCCCCGGCGACTGGACCGAGGCGATCGCCCGCACGCGCGGCTTCGTGCGGTCGGTGCACGACGCCGGCGCCGAGGTGGTGGGCGCCGCCGACGGCGACTGGACGGCCGAGTCGGGCTACCGGGGCTTCCAGCAGCTGGTCGGGTGCGGCGCCACGGCCGTGTTCTGCGCCAACGACCAGATGGCGCTCGGGCTGCTCCACGCCGCGTCCGACCGCGGGCTGCGCACCCCCGTCGACCTGTCGGTGGTGGGGTTCGACGACGTCCCCGAGGCGGCGCACTACATCCCGCCGCTCACCACCATCCGCCAGGACTTCGACGAGCTGGGCCGGCGCGCGATCGCCGCGCTGCTGGCCCGCGTCGAGCGCGACGAGCCGCTGTTCCGCTCCGCGATCCCGCCCCGGCTGATCGTGCGCGCCTCGACGCTGCCGATCGCCCCGACGCGGCAGGCGCCGCGCACCTCGCGCCTGGTGCTCTGACCGGGGCGGGAAGACCAGGCCGCCGGCGCGGGTTGCCACCGGCGATGAACGAGACGCCCGCCCCCGCCCTGTCCGTGCTCGACCTGGTTCCGGTGCGCACCGGCCAGACCTCCGCGCAGGCGATGACCGCCTCGCTGGCGCTGGCCGGGCTGGCCGACCGCCTCGGGTATCGCCGGTACTGGTTCGCCGAGCACCACAACATGCCGGCCGTCGCGGCGTCGGCGCCGCCGGTCATGGTCGCCGCGGCGGCCGCCCGGACGTCGCGCATCCGCGTCGGGTCCGGCGGCGTCATGCTGCCGAACCACGCGCCGCTCGTCGTCGCCGAGCAGTTCGCCGCCCTGGAGGCGCTCGCGCCCGGGCGCATCGACCTGGGGATCGGCCGCGCGCCGGGCAGCGACCCGGTGATCACGGCGCTGCTCCGGTCGTCCGGCCCGACGGCCGACGTCGAGCGATTCCCGTCCCACGTCCGCGACATCCTGGCGCTGATGAGCCCCGAGGGAGCCTCCGTACGTCTGACCACCGGCGAGACGTACGACGTGCGGGCCACGCCCGCCGCCGACGGCGCGCCCACCGTCTGGCTGCTCGGGTCGAGCGACTACTCGGCCCGCCTGGCCGCCGAGCTGGGGCTGCCCTACGTGTTCGCCAACCACTTCGCGGGGGCCGGCGTCCAGGAGGCGCTGCGGCTGTACCGCGACGGCTACCGGCCCAGCGAGGCGTTCCCGGAGCCGCGCACGTTCCTCACGCTCAACACGGTGGTGGCCGACACGCAGGAGGAGGCCGACGCCCGGGCTCTGCCCCAGCTCCGGTCCATGGCCCGCCTGCGGTCCGGGCGGCCGATGGGGCCGCTCGAGACGGTCGAGCAGGCCCAGGCCGCACCGCTCGACGGGCCGGCGGCGCAGCTCGTGGAGGACATGCGCACGCGCTGGCTCGTGGCCACGCCCGACGTCGCCCGCGCGGAGCTCGCCGGCTTCGCGGCACGGCACGGTGCGGACGAGGTCATGATCGTCCCGGTCGCCGGGTCGCGGGACGGCGAGCCCGTGGACGCGACGCCGGGCCGGGAGCGGACTCTCGAGCTGCTCGCCTGAGCACGACGACGGCCGGCCGCGTCACCTCGCCGCGGCCGGCCGTTCGCTCAGGTGGGGCGGGTCAGATCCCCAGGCCGCACGTGAAGCCGTCGCGGCTGGCGCGCAGCGCGTCGTCGACCTCGGACGCGTCGCCGACCACGCGCACGTCGGAGACGATGCCGCCGAGCGCGTCGGCCAGCACGTTGCGCGACGTCATACCGAGCGCGAGCACCACGGTGTCGCAGGGCAGCGTGCTCTCGACGCCGTCGGACGCCACCGTGACGCCGTCGGCGTCGATACTCCGAATGAGCGTGTTGGGCAGCTGCTGGACCTTGTAGGTGTCGAGGTCCTTCATGAGGAAGTAGCGGCGGGCCGCGCCCTCGCCCATGGCGATGCCGGGCAGGCTGTCGACGACGGACACGGTGCGGCCGGCGGTCGCGAGGTGCAGCGCCGTCTCCGCGCCGATCTCGCCGCCGCCCGCGACGACCACGCGCTGGCCGGGCACGGCGGTGCCGGCGAGCACGTCGCACGCCTCGAGCACGTTGGGCCCGTCGAGCCCGGGGATGCCGGGGCGCACGTGCGTGGCGCCGGTGGCGACCACGACGACGTCGGGCTTCTCGGCGGCTACGACGTCGGCCGTGACGTCCGACCCGAGGCGGACCTCGGCGCCCAGGCGCTCGAGCTCGGCGCCCAGCCACGCGATGTACGCGGCGAGCTCGCCCTTGGCCGGCGGGATCGCACCGAGGCGGAAGTTGCCGCCCAGCTGCTCCTGCTTCTCGTGCACGACGACCTCGTGGCCCTGGAGCGCGGCGCCGCGGGCGGCCTCCAGGCCGGCGGGGCCGCCGCCCACCACGAGCACCTTCTTGGCCGCGTCGGTCTTGACGATCTTCTCGGAGCCCTCGAAGCCGACCGACGGGTTGACCAGGCAGCGGATCGGCGAGCCGCCGAACAGGAGCGTGATGCAGCCCTGGTTGCAGCCGATGCACTCGCGGATCTCGTTGATACGGCCCTCGGCGACCTTCTTGGGGAACTCCGGGTCGGCGAGGGAGGCGCGGGCCAGCGACACGAGGTCGGCCTTGCCGGCGGCGAGGATGCCCTCGGCCACCTCGGCGTTCTTGATCCGGCCCACGGTCTGCACGGGGATGGAGACGGCCTCCTTCACCTGGGCGGCAAGGTCGGCGATCCAGCCCTCCTTGATGTGCATGGGCTGCACGATCGCCCACGACGACTCGTAGGTGCCGGCCGAGACGTGGATCAGGTCGATGCCCGCGGCCTCGAGGCGCTTCGCGACGGCGACGGTCTCGGCGATGCCGCGGCCTCCGATCACGAACTCCTCGCCCGAGATGCGGAACGTCACGGGGAAGTCGGGGCCCACCTTCGCGCGGATGTCGGCGATGATCTCGAGCGGGAAGCGCAGGCGGTTCTCGAACGACCCGCCGTAGATGTCGGTGCGCTTGTTGGCGTAGCCCGACATGAACGACGCGATGAGGTAGCCGTGGCCGCCGTGGATCTCGACGCCGTCGAACCCGGCCTGCTTGGCGCGCACGGCGGTGTCGCCGAACTGGCCGACGATCTCCTTGATCTCGGGCATGGTCAGCGCGTGCGGCACGTCGCCGGTGAGCGGGCCCATGACGGGGCACGGCACCTCGGACGCCGACACGGGCTGCTGCCCGATGAGGGCCGACGCCGTCTGGCGGCCGGCGTGGTAGATCTGCGCGAAGATCTTGGCGCCCGCCGCGTGCACGCGGTCCGTGAGCTCGCTGTGCGGGGCGATCTGCTCGTCCTTCCACAGGCCGGCGCAGAAGAACCCGCGGCCGGCCGGGGCGACGGCGTAGTCCTCGGTGATGATGAGGCCGAAGCCGCCCTTCGCGCGGGCCTCGTGGTAGGCGATGTACTGCTCGGTCGGCATGCCGTCCGCGTCGCAGTACAGCGTCACCATGGCGGCCACGGCCATGCGGTTCTTCAGCTCCACGGTGCCCACGGTCAGCGGGGACAGCAGCGTCGGCGTCATCGGTTCTCCTCGAGTCCTCGGCCGGGTGTCGGCCTCGCGTGGAAACGGTAGGGACGATCCGCGTCCAGTGTGGCCGAGCACACACCCCACGGCCACGCGGGCGATCAGGCGGTGCCGCAGGCCCTCCGCCGCGCCGCCGGAAGCGGCGGCGGGCCCGTGCAGGTCAGCCCGCGAGCGCCGGGTAGTCGGTGTACCCGGTGGCGTCGCCGCCGTAGGCGCGGCTCAGGTCGGGGGCGGCCAGGTCGGCGCCGTCGGCGAGCCGGTGGACGAGGTCCGGGTTGGCGATGAACAGGCGTCCGAAGGAGACGGCGTCGGCGACGCCGTCGGCGACCAGGGCGAGGCGGTCGCCGTGGGTGGCGGCGTCGGGGCCGGGGTTGAGCACGAGCGCGCCCGTCCACAGGCCGCGCAGGATCGGGGTGAGGGCGGGGTCGCCCGCCTCGACGAGGTGCAGGTAGGCGAGGCCGAGGCCGTCGAGGGCGTGCACGAGCAGCGGGTAGACGATGGCGTCGTCGGGCTCGAAGGTGTCACCCAGGCCGTTGGCGGGGGAGATCCGGATGCCGGTGCGGTCCGCGCCGATCGCGTCGGCGACGGCGCGGGCGACCTCGAGCGGGAACCGGAGCCGGTTCTCTGGGCCGCCGCCCCAGGCGTCGGTGCGCAGGTTCGTGTTCGCGGCGAGGAACTGGTGCAGCAGGTAGCCGTTCGCGCCGTGGATCTCGACGCCGTCGAACCCGGCCGCGACGGCGTTGCGGGCGGCGGCGGCGAAGTCGCCGATCGTGGCACGGACCTGGCTCTCGGTGAGCTCGTCGGGGACCACGTGGTCGAGGGGCCCGGCGTGCGTGAACACCTGGCCGCGGGCCCGGACCGACGACGGCGCGACCGGGGTGAGCGGGCCGTGCCCGGCGGCCTGCGTGATGGTCGGGTGGCCGATGCGGCCGGTGTGCATGAGCTGGGCGACGATCGTGCCGCCGGCCCTGTGGACGGCTGCGGTGACGGGCTTCCACGCCTCGACCTGCTCGGGCGTGTGCAGGCCGGGGGTGTCGGGGTAGCCCTGCCCGACGGCGGAGGGCTGGATGCCCTCGGTGACGATGAGTCCCGCGCCGGCGCGCTGGGCGTAGTACGCGGCGGTATCGCTGGTGGGGAGCGTGCCGTAGGCGCGGCTGCGGGTCATCGGGGCCATCACGACGCGGTTGCGCAGCGTGAGGCTGCCGGCGGTGAGGGGCTCGAAGGCGGTGGTCATGGCGGTTTCTCCTGGGTTGCCGGGTCAGATAGTTAGCCGAACAACCATCAGTGTCGGAACTATTCCTTGTCCGGCTAACTTTCTTCCCGCTACGCTTCGCAGATGAGCGCCGCCGCCGTCGGGCCCCTCAGCCACGCGATCTTCCGGGTCGCACGCCTGCACAAGAGCATCGCCGGCAGGCTGCTGCGCGAGCTGGGGCTGCACCCCGGGCAGGAGCTCGTGCTCATGGCCCTGTGGACGGACGGCCCGCAGCGCCAGGTGGACCTCGTCGAGAAGACGGACACCGACGCGCCCTCGATGGCGCGCAGCATCGCCCGGCTGGAGAAGGCCGGGCTGGTGGAGCGCCACCCCTCGCCCACCGACGGGCGGGCGCTCATCGTCTCGGCGACGCAGGCGAGCCTCGCGCTCCGCGCCAAGGTGGGCGACGCGTGGACCGAGCTGGAGCGGCTGACCGCCGGGACGCTCAGCGCCGAGCAGCGCGAGGCCGCGCTCGCGGCGCTCGCGCTGCTCGAGGAGGCCCTGTCCCGGGCGGAGCGGTAGGGGCTCGGCCCGGGCCGGCCCCGCAGGACCGGCTCAGGCCGCCAGGTGGAACGTGCTCGCGAAGCGCCCGAGCAGGGTGCCGGGCCCGTGCAGCACCTGGATGACCCCCGTCGCGATCGCCGACTCCGGCGTGAGCTCGCCGGAGATGAGCCGGTGGATCCCCGGGCCCGTCGCGAACTCCAGGTCGACGGCCCCCTCCCCGCGCGTGACGTCCAGGGTGGAGCCGTCGACCCGGATCAGCAGCTCGGCCGCGCCGAGCCGGGCCGCGTAGGCCGTGGACGGCAGCGACGCCGCGACCTGCGGGCGGAACGCCGTGCGCAGCGCGATCGTCATCGAGTCCGGCGTGACGACCTGGCCCTCCCGCGGGTCGCCCATCGCCTTGAAGCCCCAGGCCCCGAGCGCGAGCACGACCGGCTCGAGCTCGCGGCCGTAAGAAGTCAGCTCGTAGACGATGACGCGGGAGTGCGGCACGCGGCGCAGCACGCCCGCCGCCTGCAGCTCCTTGAGCCGCGCCGCCAGGATGTTGCTCGGGATGCGGGGCAGCCCCGCGGCGAGCTCACCGTAACGGCGCGGCCCCACCAGGAGGTCGCGCACGATCAGCAGCGCCCAGCGCTCCCCCACCAGCTCGAGGGCCTGCGTGACGCCGCAGTACTGCCCGTAGTCGCGTGCCGGCATCGACCTCAGGCCTGCTGTGCGCTGAACGCCTCGGGGCCCTGCGCGGCGGCGACCGGGTCCATCCAGCCGAACTCCAGCACGTTGCCGTCGGGGTCGAAGAGCTGGCGCTGGTACATGAATCCGTAGTCGGTCGCCGGCTGCTCCACCGTGCCCCCGGCCGTGAGACCGGCCTCGACGGCGGCGTCGACGGCCTCGCGGCTGTCGAGGAATACGGCCGTCGCCGACGACACGGTCGACGTCGGGTCCCCGAGGGGGCGCTCGCTGAAGGTGGCGAAGTACTCGCGCACCAGGATCATGAAGTAGCTGTGGTCCTCCTCGACGACGACGCACGCGGCGTTGTGGTCGGTGAAGAGCGGGTTGATGGTGAACCCGACCGCCGTGTAGAACGCCTTGGCGCGCTCCAGGTCGGTCACCGGCAGGTTGACGAACATCGCGGTCATCGTGGTCTCCCTCTCGCGGATGTCCCGGTAGGTGGACGTCACCACACTTGCAAAAAACAAGTGACCGGTCAAGACCCTTCGGCGACCTCGTCCAGGGCGGCCGCCCGGCGGTTCAACAGGGCCCGCTCACGCTCGTTGCCCGCGAGCGCCGCCGCTCGCCGCAGCTCCGCCGCGGCCTCCGCGTCCCGGCCCAGCCGTGCCAGCAGGTCGCCGCGCACGGCGGGGACCAGGTGGTACCCGGGCAGCAGCGACGCCACCTGGTCGAGCAGGTCGATGCCGGCCTGCGGCCCGACGGCCATCCCGAGCGCGACGGCGCGGTTGAGCTCCACGACGGCGGACCCCGTGAGGAGCGCGAGCCGCTCGTAGAGACCGGCGATGCGCGGCCAGTCGGTCTGCTCGACCGAGGGGGCGCGCGCGTGCTCGGCAGCGATCGCCGCCTGGAGCGCGTACCGGCCGGGCTCGGTCTCGCCCGGGCCGGCGGCCAGGAGCAGGCGCGCCGCGGCGTCGAGTGCCGCAAGGCCCCGAGCGATCGCGGCGGCGTCCCAGCGCGTGCGGTCCTGGTCGGCGAGCAGCACCGCCTCGCCCGTGGCGTCCAGCCGGGCGTCCAGGCGCGAGGACTGAAGCTCGAGCAGGGCCAGCAGGCCGTGGGCCTCGGGGTCGTCGGGGAGCAGCCGCGTGAGCAGGGTCGCGACCCGCACGGCCTCGGCGCAGAGCGCGGGCCGGGTCCAGTCGACGCCCGCCGTGGCGGCGTAGCCCTCGTTGAAGAGCAGGTAGACGACGGCCATCACCGATCCGATGCGGTCGGCGCGGTCCTGGCCCGTCGGCTCCTCCAGCGCCGCGCCCGCCGTGCCCAGGGTCCGCTTGGCGCGCGAGATGCGGGAGGCGACCGTCGCCTCCGACGTGAGGTACGCGCGGGCGATCTCCCGAGTGGTGAGGCCCGCCACCAGGCGCAGCGTCAGCACGGTGCGGGTGTCGTCGCTCAGGCTCGGGTGCGCGCAGATCAGCATGAGGCGCAGCTGGTCGTCCTCGACGTGGTCGAACGTGAACGACTCCTCGTACGCCTCCGCGGCGCGCACCGACAGCTCCGCGTACGCGCGAGCCTGCCGCTCGCCCGCGCGCAGCTGGTCGACGGCCCGCCGCTTGGCGGTGGTCATCAGCCACGCGGCCGGGTTGTCGGGCACGCCGTCGGACGGCCACTGCGCCAGCGCCGCCGCCAGGGCCTCCTGCGCCAGGTCCTCGGCGCGGCCCAGGTCGCGTGTGATGCGCAGCAGCGCGCTGACGAGGCGCGGCGACTCCCGCCGCCACACCTCGTCCAGCGCCGCCGCCGCGTCGGTCACGGCTCAGGCGTCCAGGCCCGGCGCGCCCGACGGCGCCTCCATGACCGCACGGACCTCGATCCAGCCTTCCCAGCCGGGCCAGCTCGACCGGTGCGCCTCGAGGAAGTCGGCGGCCTTCTTCGCGGCCGCACCCGCGTCGGCGACGTCGTACACCGCGTAGCTGCCCACGAGCTCGCGGGCCTCGACGAACGGGCCGTCCGTGGTGGTCACCGCGCCGTCGGCGAGCGTGACCACGGCTCCCGTCGAGATGGGGAGCAGGCCGCCCACCTCGATCAGGCTGCCGTCGGCGGTGCTCGCGGCGCCGACGGCCCCGATCGCGGCGAACAGCTCGACGGGGGGCTCGGCGGTGGGCCGGGCGGTCTCGTGCAGCAGGCAGATGAACTTCATGGCGGTCTCCTGTGGTCCCGGAGCGGTCCCGATGACCGCTCGCACCCCTACGTCGTCGGGGGGCTGCCGTTCTTGACATGCACTGTCGAAGAACTTTCCTACCAGGTGTCCCGAGGGGCCCGGGGACCGTCGGGGGCCGTCCCGAGCGCCTCCGCGAGGAGGGCCGCGTAGCGCGGGTGCGCCAGGTCCAGCCGTGGGAGCTCGTGGGCGGCGACGAACCTCAGCTCGTCGTGCTCGTCGGGTGCCGCGTTGGCGGGCTCGCCGGACCACGCGGTGACGGGGTGCGCGGAGAGACGCAGGTCGCCGTCGTCGATCCGGAACAGCGGGTCCTTCCCGACGACGGCCTCGATGCCGAGCTCCTCGCGGAGCTCGCGGGCCAGGGCTTCCAACGCGGTCTCGCCGGGCTCGACGTGGCCGCCCGGGAGGTCCCACACGTCGGGGTACCAGCGCCGCGACGGGGACCGGTGGCCGAGCAGAACGGCGTCGTCCCGGAGGAGCACCCCCACGACCACCTCGTGCACCATCCCCGCAGGCTAGCCGGGCGGCCGGTTTGGGGTGGCCGCGGCCGCGGCGCGCTGCCAGGGTGGGCGCATGTCCTTCCAGGCGTACCTCGACAACGTCGAGACGAAGACCGGCCTCACGCCGCGACAGCTCATCGCCCTGGCGCAGGAGCAGGGGTTCGGCCCCGGCTCCAAGGCGACGCCCGTCGTGACCTGGCTCAAGGAGACCTACGGGTTGGGGCACGGGCACGCCATGGCCGTGACCCACGTGATCACCAAGGGGGCCGAGATCGGGTCGAAGCACGTGGGCACAGAGGGGTCGCACCGCGACTCCAACGACCACCTCTGGCTCGACGGCAAGGACACGCGGCCGGCGGACTGGTGACGGCGGAGGGGCTCAGCTCGGGCCAGATGTCGCGCGCCTCCGGGCTGTCGGCCAAGGCGCTGCGGATCTATCACGCCAGCGGTCTGCTGGTCCCGGCTCACGTCGACGAGGCGACGGGCTACCGGTCCTACGGCCAGGACCAGGTGGGCCGCGGCCGCACGATCGCCCTGCTGCGCCGCCTGGACCTGCCGCTCGACCGTGTCGCCGTCGTCGTCGATGCCGCGCCCGACGACGCCCGCGACCTGCTGCTGCGCTGGTGGGACGAGCGGCGCACGGCGGCCGGGGAGGGGCGGGCCGCGGTCGAGGCGCATCTCGCCACCGCGGCTCCGGTGCGGGACGACGTCCGCCGCCGAGCCGTCCCCGCGCGCAAGGTCGCGATGCTGACGAGCGAGCCGGACCAGGCGTCGCTCGTCCCGACCTTCACGGCGGACGTGCTGACCGTGAGGGCCCACCTCGCGGCCCAGGGCGCGCGCTTCGGCGACGAGTACTGGGTGGTGTACCGCGAGCTGCTCGGCCCGGGCGTGGCCGGGCGCGTCGAGACGTGCGTGCCGTACGAGGGCACCGTCGACCCGGCGGGCGACGTCGTGCTGCGCGCGGAGCCCGCGGGCCACGAGGTGTACCTGCCCGTGACGGCGCGCGAGTGCGCGTTCCCGCAGATCGTGGCCGTGCACGCGTCGACGGTCGCCGCGGCGCGGGCTTCCGGGGTGGCCGAGCCGGTGCGGCGCGAGATCTACCCGGTCCCATGGCGGGACGACGACCCGGACGCCGCCGTCGCCGAGGTCGCCGTGCGCTGGTGACGGCCGTTGACCTTGCCCCTGGGGCAGGGCCCACGATCGCGCCATGGACCTCACGACGGCCGGACCGCTCACCATCCACGACCCGTCCCGCCCCGCGTACGACGGCGCGGGGCCGCGCCCCGTCCGCGTCACGCAGTGGCGGGCCGCCCGCGCCGACGCCCCGCTCGTCGTGCTGTCGCACGGCACGGGCGGCTCGGTGCAGGAGCTCGCGTGGTGGGCGACCGGCCTGCGCGACGCCGGGTTCGACGTGGCGGGGATCGACCACCACGGCAACAGCTATGTCGCCGGCAAGACGGCGCTCGGGTTCGTCAGCTGGTGGGACCGCGCGCTCGACCTCTCGGTCGCCCTGGACCACGTCGTCGCGCGAGGACCGGTGGGCGCGGCCGGCTTCTCCCTCGGCGGGTACACCGCGGCGGCGGTGTGCGGTGCGCGGCTCTCACGCGCAGCGGTCGAGGCGCTGACCAGCGGCGACGCGACGCTGCCGCCTCCGCCCGAGTACCCGACCCTTCTCGAGGAGCTCGCCGGCCTGGACCCCGAGGTCCTCGCCTCGTTCCCGGGCCGTGCGGCCGCGGACCTTCGCGACGAGCGCGTCCGCGCCGGCTTCCTGCTCTGCCCGGCGCTCGGCCCCCTGCTCGACGACGCCGCCACGGCCGCCGGCGTCGACGTGCCGGTGGCGGTGCGCTGGACGGCGTCGGACACGATCGCGCCGCCGGCGGAGAACGGGGTGCGCTACGCCCGCGCGATCCGCGATGCTGAGGCCGCCGCGGTCGGGGCGCCGACGTCGGGCCACTACGGCTTCGTGCTCCCGGACCACGACGACCCCGCCGCCAAGGCGGGCGTGGTGCGGGAGTCGGTCGAGTTCTTCAGGCGTGTGCTGGGGTGAGCGAAGGAGCGGCCTACGCGAGGAGCTCCGTCATCGTGACGCCCGCGAACCGCCGGGTCTCACGGGCGAGGTGTGCCTGGTCGGCGTAGCCGGCCGCGGCCGCCACCTGGGCGAGCGCCTCGCCCTCGCGCGCGAGCGCCAGGGCCCGCTGGAACCTGTGGATGGACGTCAGGGTCTTCATGCCGTAGCCGAAGGTCCGGTGCGCGATGCGCCGCAGGGTCCGCTCGGAGAGGTGGTGGCGCCCGGCGATGGTGCGCACGTCCTGGCCGCCGCGGGCGGCCCTGTCGAGAGACGCCGCGAGGGCGAGGCTGCGGCGATCGACGTCGGCCTGGGTCCACAGCCTGCGGGCGATGGTGACGAGCGCCGCCGCCGGGTCGCGGTGGGCTGCGTCTGTCAGCGAAGAAGGCAGGTGGACGACGTCGGCGAGGTCGAGCGTGGTCCCGGCGAGCTCGTTCATCGGGAGCCCGAGCACCTCAGCCGCGACGCCGGGGTTGAGGCGCAGCCCGTAGGCGTCGGACGCGGGCGACGTGCCGGTGTAGCCCGCGGTGTCCGGCCCGGCGACGAAGAGCCGGCCGTCGAAGTACATGAGGTCGACGACGCCGTCGGGCAGCACGCGGTACTCCCCGGGTGCGGAGGTGAGCCGCCAGAGGGTGCCGACGGGTCCCGCGCTCGGGGGACTCGGCTGCTGGCTCATCCGTCCAGTGTCGGGGGCGCTGGAAGAGGGCGTGCGGGTCTGGCCGAGCGGTATCGCCCCTGCGGCTCGCAGGGTGGCCGTTTCCTTCAAGACCCGCGCCCGCTCCCCCGGCGAGACTCGTATCCGTCACCGCACAGGACTACTCAGGAGCTCTCATGAACGTCTCGGTCGCCGGCCCCACCATCGTCACGTCCAGGGCCAAGGAGGCCCTCGCCTTCTACGCCACCCACTTCGACCTCGTCGCCAACGACTACGGCGCCGGCGACGACTGCTGGTACTGGACCCTCACCTTCCGCGAGCACAGCGAGCTCTCGTTCATGACGCCGCAGGGCGGCGAGGCCGACTTCACGGGCCAGGGCATGTTCTTCTACGTGGAGCTGCCCGACGGCGCCGCGGTCGACGCCCTGCATGGGCGCATGGGCGCCGCCGGGCTCGAGGCCTCCGCGCCGGTGCTGGAGGACGGCATGTACCAGTACTGGGTCACGGACCCGGCGGGGCTGCGGCTCATGGTGCACGCCACCGTGCCGGCGTGATCGACACCGTCCGTCAGCCGGCGGTCGCCACCGCCCTCGCGGTCGCGTGGGCGTTGCCCGCGTAGAGGAAGACGCCGAGAGTCTCGGGCGTGCCGTCGAGGCGGATCGTCATGTCCTTCTCCGCGGCGCGGGTCATGCCCTGCTTCTCGTAGAACCCGTAGGAGCAGCGGGTGTCGGTGTAGAGGTAGAACTCGCTACGGTCGTGGGCGCGCAGGTGGGCCATGTAGCCGTCGAAGAGCCGCTGGCCGACGCCGTGACCGCGCGTGACGGCGTCGACGGCGAACAGAGTCAGCTCGTCGGTGGTCGGCGACGTCGTCGCCTTACGCAGGTCGGCGTAGACGGTCTCGAACTGGAACATCTGCAGCAGCGACCTGTACTGGGCGGCGCCGAGGACGGCCGCCTTGGCCATGTTGCCCCACAAGCGCGCCCGGTTCCCGATCCGGCCGGGGAGGCGGTCGCGGCCGGCGACGCGGCCCATGATGATGCCCACCACGCGGCCGTCCTGGACCGCCACCTGGGTAGAGGTGCTGCCGAGCAGGCAGGTGCGCAGGTAGACATCCAGGGCAGCGTCCAGGGCGCGGGGCTCGTTGACGAAGCGGTCGATCGAGAACGCCTGGTTGATGATCGCCTTGACATCCTGGGCGTCCTGCTCCAGGTAGGGGCGGTACTGGATCTCGGTCATGGTCGGTCACTCCTCAGCGGGTGGGTGTGGTCGTGGTGGCGGCCAGGAGGCCTGCGAGGTCGGTGAGGGTGGCACGGGCGCGTTCGTCGTCGCGGTGTCGCAGCCAGGCGCGGGCGACGCCGTCGAGGGTCGAGGTGACGAGCTCGGCCACGGCTCGCGGGTCGCGCGGAAGGATGAAGCCGCTCTCGGCTGCGAGTCGGCTGACGGCCTCGGTGGCCTTCTCGACGGCGACCCGCTGCTCCCACTGAGCCAGGTCCTGCAGTTCCGGGTCGCGCAGCGCGAGATCGCCGAGCTCGTACAGGACGAGCTGCGCGTCGGGCGCGGCCTCGATCGCTGTCCAGTAGGCGAGCAGCAGCATGCGGATGCTCTCCTCGGCCGAGGCGCCCGGCTCGATGCCGGCCCACAGCTCGTCGAGGTCGACCTCCACCTCGGTCGCCAGCAGCGCTGCGTACAGATCCTTCTTGCCGTGGAAGCAGTAGTGGAACGCACCGTGCGGCATCCCGGCCTCAGCGCAGATCGCCCGCGTGGTCGCCGCCGAGACACCGTCGCGACGCATGACCCGAAGCGCGGCCGCGACCAGCAGCCGACGCCGCTCGACGGCGCTCAGCCGGTGACTGACGGACTTCGGGCCGGTGCTCTCGCTCATGTGACCAACGTAGGTCGCCCTGGCCGCCCGACTTGGTCATATGGCCAACTCTGGCGCCACGACTGTCCGTAGGTGCTTGGCCACCTGGTCCAGCACCCCTGTCGAACAGCCGGCTCGCCGTGGCCCGTGCACGACATGGAAGCCCCTCGGCCGCGAAAGGCTCAGGCTTGGTCGCCGGGGGTGTAGCAGCGCTCACGAAACATGTATGCCCCGTCGTGAAAGCCAGGCCGCAGATCGACGAGACGATCTACGCCTGCATGTCCACGAACCGCGAGTAGTGCCCCTGGAATGCCACGGTGATGGTGTCTGTCGGGCCATTTCGGTGCTTAGCTACAATAAGGTCAGCCTCACCAGCACGAGGAGATTCTTTTTCGTAGGCGTCTTCGCGATGCAAAAGGATGACCATGTCGGCATCCTGCTCGATGCTGCCTGATTCGCGCAAATCGGACATCTGCGGCTTCTTGTCCCCACGCTGCTCAGGTCCACGGTTCAGCTGCGAGAGCGCGATGACGGGCACCTCGAGCTCCTTCGCGAGCAGCTTCAGGGCACGCGAGAACTCCGACACCTCCTGCTGGCGCGACTCGACGCGCTTCCCGGAGGACATGAGCTGCAGATAGTCGATGACGACGAGCTTGAGGTCGTGCCGCTGCTTGAGGCGTCGCGCCTTGGCGCGGATCTCGGTGAGCGACATGTTCGGCGAGTCGTCGATGAACAGCGGCGCCTCGGACACCTTGCCCATGACCTTGGCCAGCTTCTGCCAGTCGTCGTCGGCCATGTTGCCGTTGCGCAGCTTCTGCAGGTGCACGCGCGCCTCAGCGGCCAGAAGACGCATCGTGATCTCGTTGCGGCTCATCTCGAGCGAGAAGACAACGGACGTCTGACCGTGCTTGATCGATGCCGATCGGGCGAAGTCGATAGCGAGCGTCGAGTTGTGCGTGGGGACCATCGCGCGGCCGGCCAGATAGAGGTGGTCCGCGTTGTCGACCTGCACGCAACGGACCGGGACGGAGTCGATCGCTCGCACTTCCACGATCTGGCGCTGCGTGAGCCGAGCGGTCGGGCGCCTCCGCCGATCCTTGTGGACGATGCGCTTCCGCTCGAGCCAGAAGACGTCGTCCTCGGTCGTGAAGGTGATGGTGAACGCCGTCGACGAGGCCGTGGTGCGACCTCGGACACTGCGCTCCGACCAGCCCGTGCGATACCCGAGGCTGTGGATGAGCTCGCGCGCATCTTCTGCGAGGCGCCGGTTGGTCACCGTGAACTGCGGGCTCCCCGTGGGGTTCACGGTTCCATCTGTGTCGAGCAGGCCCGCCAGAAGTGCTCGACGCTGGCGCTCGGACCCGCGCAGGTACTCGGCAGGGATGTGCTTGTCGCCGAGGACGCCGAGAGTTCGGAGAATCGCTGCAACCGATCCGTGCTCAAGGTGACAGGTCGCGCACCGCCGGTGGCCGGAGCTCGGCCGACCGCAGTCGGGACACGTCGGGGAGGGGACCGGATCCGACAGGAACCGTGCCTTGCCACCGCACGACTGCCCACACGTCCGGACCTGCGATGTCTTGGGGACGAAGAGCGCGCCGCATACGATGCAAGCCCTCTCCTCGACCGGTAGCTCAGGTCGGAGCTGCACCGCGTACAGCATCGCTTTGCCGTCGTAGGGCTGAGACTCCGTCAGGTAGTACCCGAGCCCTTCGATCGTCATCGCAATCTCAGGATCCGCAGACGTAAAACGTGCGGAATCGGAGTGACCGTCGCCAAGCCACACCCCGAGTAGGTACGGGTGGAGCGGGAGCTCGGTGTCGGGCAGGTCGAGTGCGTGGGCCGTCGCCACCGAGTGGTTGGAGCGGACGTCCGCGGTCTCGCAACGCACCGTGGCGGCAATCTCGGCCGTGGTACGGATCGCCGACGCAGCGGGCTCGCCGTGACGTACCTTTCGCCGCTCGGCGCGGGTACTCGTCGCCCACTGGTGCTCTGCGTCCGCGACGATGACGGTGCCGTCGTCGAACACGACCTCGTAGCAAGGACGGTCGACCATGACCTCGGTCGCCGCGACGACTCGCGTGGGCTTCCCGTCGGCCCCCAGCAGGAAGTCGCCGACCGCGACCTCCCCCATGGTGGTCCACCCCGCGGGCGTCGGGAGCGGCGTGTCGAGAGCGAGCGCCTTACCGATGGCCGGCCGTGCAGCAATGACAATCATCTGCCCGGGGTGCAGCCCGTTGGTCAGCCGGTCAAGGTCGGCAAATCCGGTGGGCACCCCCGTCATGCCTTCTCCGCGGTGCCCGGCCGCCTCGATCTCGTCCATGGTGCCGCCGATGATCTCGGCGAGCGGCAGGTAGTCCTCGGACGTGCGCCGCTCGGTGACGGCGTAGATCTCGGCCTGTGCGGTGTTGACGATGTCGTCGACCTCGCCGCCGTCGCGCGCGTAGCCGAGCTGGACGATGCGCGTGCCGGCCTCGACGAGGCGGCGCAGCACGGCCCGCTCGCGCACGATGCGCGCGTAGTACCCGGCGTTGGCGGCGGTAGGGACTCCGGAGACGAGGTCGGCCAGGTAGGCCGCCCCGCCGATGCGCTCGAGCTCGCCGCGGCGGCGCAGCTCGTCCGCGACGGTGATGCCGTCGGCGGGCTCGCCGCGGCCGTACAGGTCGAGGATCGCGTCGTAGATGGTCTCGTGCGCGGGGCGGTAGAAGTCGTTGCCGCGGATGCTCTCGACGACGTCGGCGATGGCGTCCTTGGAGATGAGCATGCCGCCCAGCACGCTCATCTCGGCGTTGAGGTCCTGCGGCGGGGTCCGGTCGAACGTCGCCGGTCCCCCGGTGTAGGAGGACTCGAGCTCCTCGATCGACATGCTGCTCCCGCCCTGGCCGGCTACGTCCCTACGGTGCCCTGTTCTACCGTGGACCACCGACATTCCTGCCGACGCTAGGCGCGCCCCGCACGGGCCGCAAAGCCACCTGTGGACGCGGGTGTGGACCACGGTGTGGATGACGTGCCCCAGACTGTGCACAGCCCGTGGACAAGGGTGTGCACAACTGGGGATCTGGCCTGTGTACAACCCCGTTTACCCCAGACGATCTGGGGAAACGTTGCCCTCAGCCTGTGGAGGAAAAGTCGTTGAGTGAGGTGGGTCGCATCCCGGACACGGAGCACCGTGGGGTGTCGCTGAACCGCGAGATCCTCGCCCTTGCCGTGCCCGCCCTGGGCGCCCTGGTGGCCGAGCCGCTGTTCGTGCTCGTCGACTCCGTCGTCGTCGGGCGGCTCGGCACGGCCCAGCTCGGCGGCCTCTCGCTCGCGTCCAGCCTGCTGGTGACCGTCGTCGGGCTGTGCGTGTTCCTCGCCTATGCCACGACGGCGGCCGTGTCCCGGCTCATCGGTGCCGGCCGTGAGCGCGAGGCCCTCCAGTCCGGCATCGACGGCATGTGGCTGGCCCTGGGGATCGGCATCGTGCTCGGGGTCGCCGTGTGGACGCTGGCGCCCTGGGCCGTCGGCGCCATGGGCGGCACGGGCGAGGTCGCCAGGCAGGCCGTCATCTACATCCGGTTCTCCGCGGTGGGCCTGCCCGGCATGGAGGTGGTGCTCGCCGCCACCGGTGTGCTGCGCGGCCTGCGCGACACGCGGACCCCGCTCGTGGTCGCCTCGACCGGCGCCGCCGTGAACGCGGTCGTCAACGTCACGCTCGTGTGGGGCGTCGGCATGGGCATCGCCGGCTCCGGCCTCGGCACCGCCCTGGCCCAGCTCGCCATGGCCGCCGCGCTCACCACCGTCGTCGTGCGGGGCGCCCGCCGGCGCGGCGCCTCGCTCCGCCCCGCCGCGGGCGGCGTCTGGGCCAGCGCCCGCGCAGGGATGCCGCTGCTGGTGCGGACGGCGTCGCTGCGCCTCGCCATCCTGCTGACGGTCGCGGTCGCCACCCGCCTCGGCGACGCCACGCTGGCCGGCCACCAGGTGGTCAACAGCCTGTGGGGCCTGGCCGCCTTCGCCCTCGACGCGCTCGCCATCGCCGCCCAGGCCCTCGTCGGCCAGGGGCTGGGCGCCGGCAACCTGACGCGCGTCCGCGAGGTGCTGCGCCGCTGCCTGCGCTGGGGCGTCGCCGCGGGGGCGGTGCTCGGCGTCGTCATCGCGGCCGCCGGGTGGTGGATCGCCCCGCTGTTCACGCCCGACGACGCCGTGCGCGCCGCCGCGACCGCCGGCCTGGTGGTGTGCGGGCTGCTCATGCCCATGGCCGGCTACGTGTTCGTGCTCGACGGCGTCCTCATCGGCGCGGGCGACGGGCGATACCTCGCCGCCGTCGGCATGCTCACGCTGCTCGTCTACCTGCCCGCGGCGCTGGCCGTGGGAGCCTGGGCGCCGTCCGGCACCGCGGGCCTGGCCTGGCTGTGGGCGGCCTTCGCGGGCGTGTTCATGGCAGCCCGGGCCGTGACCACGGGCCTGCGGGCACGCAGCCCCCGCTGGATGACCACGGGGGTATGAGAGAGGGCCCCGGCTCCCCGCGGACGGGGGGCCGGGGCCCTCTCAGGTGTCAGACGCGCCTCAGGCGGCGACGACCTTCACCGAGATCTTCGCCGACACCTCGGGGTGCAGGCGCACCGACACGGTGTACTCACCGGTCGACTTGATCGCGTTGGCGATCTCGATCTTGCGCTTGTCGACGGCGGGCGAGCCAGCCTCGACCACGGCGGCGGCGATGTCCGCCGTCGTCACGGCGCCGAACAGGCGGCCGGACTCGCCGGCCTTCGCCTTGACGACGACGGCCTTGGCCGCGAGGGCCTCGGCAGCGGCCTTGGCCTCGTCGAGCGTCGCGATCTCGCGGGCCTTGCGGGCCTTGCGGATCGCAGCGACCTGCGACTCGAAGCCCTTGGTCCACGGGGTCGCAAGGTTGCGCGGGATGAGGTAGTTACGGGCGTACCCGTCCTTGACGTCGACGACGTCGCCGGGCTCACCGAGGCCGGTGACCTCGTGGGTCAGGATCAGCTTGGCCATGGTTGCTCCAGTCCTTCCTGACTCAGCGGGCCGACGACGAGTACGGCAGCAGGGCCATCTCGCGGGCGTTCTTGACGGCACGGGCGATCTGGCGCTGCTCCTGGACGGAGACGCCGGTCACACGACGGGCACGGATCTTGCCGCGGTCGGAGATGAACTTCCGCAGCAGGGCCGTGTCCTTGTAGTCGACGGACTCGATCTTCGCCGTCTTCAGCGGGTTCGACTTCTTCTTGGGCTTGCGCACCACAGGCTTCGCCATGGTGTTGCTCCTTCGGGGAGAAAGGTGATCTGGGGAGAGGGTGCCGGTCAGAACGGAGGCTCGTCGTTGAACGAGCCGCCGGACGACGCCGGGCCTGCAGAGGCCCACGGGTCGTTCTGCTGCTGACCGCCACCGGAAGATCCGTAGCCCCCACCCTGCTGCTGGCCGTAGCCGCCACCCTGGGGCTGGCCGAAGCCACCACCCTGGTTGCCGCCACCGCCGAAGCCGCCACCGCCCTGACGCTGGGTCCGGGTGACCTTGGCCGAGGCGTACCTCAGCGCGGGGCCGACCTCGTCCACCTGCATCTCGACGACGGTGCGCTTCTCGCCCTCACGCGTCTCGTACGAGCGCTGGGTCAGACGGCCCTGCACGATCACGCGCATGCCCTTGGTGAGCGACTCGGCGACGTTCTCCGCCGCCTCCCGCCACACCGAGCACCGCATGAACAGCGCGTCGCCGTCCTTCCACTCGTTCGACTGACGGTCGAAGGTGCGCGGCGTGGAGGCCACGGTAAAGCTCGCCACAGCGGCACCCGAGGGCGTGAACCGCAGCTCCGGGTCTGCCGTCAGGTTTCCGACGACGGTGATGATCGTCTCACCAGCCATGACTTGCTCCTTCGTTCGTCCGAGACACGTATCGGGGGGATCCCACCAGGTGCCACCGACAGTGGCTACCCGACAGGCCGGGGGTTATCGGATCAGTCTCAGCGAGCGTCCGTGCGGAGGATCTTGGTACGCAGCACGGCCTCGTTGAGACCGAGCTGGCGGTCCAGCTCCTTCGCCGTGTCGGCGGTCGCGGTGAAGTCGACGACGGCGTAGATGCCCTCGGACTTCTTGTTGATGTCGAACGCCATCCGGCGCCGACCCCAGATGTCGACCTTGTCGACGGAGCCGCCCTCGGTCGAGATGACCGACAGGTACTTCTCGAGCGACGGGGCGACGGTGCGCTCCTCGACCTCAGGGTCCAGGATCACCATCAGTTCGTACTGACGCATGAGTTCAACCCACCTCCTCTGGTCTATACGGTCACGGTCTTTCCGTGACAGGAGGGTCTGTGCGTCGCTGTGCCCGCGAACGCCAGGTCGGCGCGAGCGGGCACAGACAGTTATCCAGGGTACCCGACGGATCCGGTTCCGCCGTCACCGGTGCCGGTGTCGGTGCCCCCGTCGCCGCCGCCGGTGTCGGTCCCGCCGTCACCGCCGTCGGAGCCGTCACCGCCGCCGGGCGGCGGGGTCACGACGGGCGGCTCGGGCGGCGTCGTGGCCGCCGGCCCGCTGGAGACACGGACGGTCACCGTGGAGCCCGGAGGCACGCGCGTGCCCGCCCCGTCCACGCCGACGACGGTGCCCTGCGGCTGGCTGGACTCCACCTCCTCGACGCGGACGTTCAGGCCCAGGCCGGCGAGGATGCCGCGCACCTGGTCGACCGACTGGCCCACGAGGCCGCCGGGCACGTCGACCCAGCCCTCGGTCGGGTCGGCGGTCGGCTCCTCGGTGGGCTCGTCCTCGACGTCGTCGGACGTGTCCACCTCGGGGACGTACGGCGCCGGGAGGTAGGACGGGAACGCCTCGACGTCCATGCCCTCGGTGGCGACCTGCATGAAGTCGGTCCACGCGCGGACGGGGAACGTGCTGCCCGTCATCCCCGTGCGGCTGCTGGCCCACTGGCCGAAGGGCGTGATGGTCTCGACGCGGCCGTCGCGCTCCTGGCTCAGGCCCACGACGGTCACGAGCTGCGGGACGTACCCCGCGAACCACGAGGACACGTTGTCGTTGCTCGTGCCGGTCTTGCCGGCGGCCGGGCGACGCTCGCCGTTCGGCCCGCGCAGCTCGCGGGCGGCCCGGCCGGAGCCGTTCTCCACGACCTGCTCGAGGGCGTGCGTGGTGGCCGCCATGACCTGCGGGTCGAACTCCGGCGTGCGCTGCGTCGGGCCGCTGTGGATGAGCGCGCCGTCCAGGCCGCGCACCTCGCGCACGATGTGCGGGGTCACGCGGTCGCCGCCGTTCGCGATGGTCGAGTAGGCGGTCGCGAGGTCGAGCGCGCTGACGGCCGACGGCCCGAGCACGTTCGACGGCACAGCGGGCACGTCCACCGTCTCGGGGATGCCGAGGCGGTGGGCGACGTCGACGGTGCGCTGCGGGCCCACCTCGACGTTCAGCTTCGCGTACACCGTGTTCACGGAGTCGGCCATCGCGTCGGTGAGGTTGATGCGCCCGAAGTTCTGGCCGCCGAAGTTGCGCGGGCCGCGGTTGCCGTTGGCGGGGTCCCAGCCCGGGATGGTGGCCTGGCTCTGCCCGTCGAACCGCTCGCTCAGCGAGTGGCCGTCCTCGAGGGCGGCCACGAGCGTGAACGGCTTGAACGTCGAGCCGGCCTGGGCGCGGCCCTGCGTCGCGGTGTTGAACTGCCGCTGCAGGTAGTCGAGGCCGCCGAACAGCGCCCGGATCTCGCCCGTGTCCGGGTCCATCGAGGCCAGGCTCACCGACAGCGCCTCGGGGTCGGCCGGGTTCGGGCCCTCGAACGCCGACTGCGCCACGGCGACCGCCGCGTCCTGCAGCGCCGGGTCGATGGTGGTCGTGATGCGCAGGCCGCGCGTGCGCAGCAGCTCCGGCCGGTCGCGGAACGCGTCCGTGTCCGACAGCTCGCGGATCACCTCGTTGACCAGGAAGCCGGCCTGCCCGCCCAGGGTGTTGGTCGCCGTCGGGCGCGGCAGGAACTCCGGGAACTCGGCGTCGGCGCGCTCCTGCGCCGTGATGAGCCCCTGGTCGTACATGCGGTTGATGTTGCGGTGCCAGCGCCGCTGGGCCTGCGCCTCGTTGACGCCCGGCTCCCAGTTGTTGGGCGACGGGATGATGCCCGCGAGCATCGCCGCCTCCGAGATGGTCAGCTCGCTCGCCGGCTTGCCGAAGTACGTCTGCGACGCCGCCTCGACGCCGAACACGCCGCGGCCCCAGTAGATGGTGTTCAGGTAGCCCTCGAGGATGTCCTCCTTGGGCGTGTCCCGCGTGACCTGCAGGGCCATGATCGCCTCGCGGAACTTGGCCGTCAGGCCCGTCACGGAGTCGGTGCGGGTGCGCTCGATGTACTGCATCGTCAGCGTCGAGCCACCCTGGGTGGAGCCGCCGCGCACGTTGTTCCACACCGCGCGCAGGAACCCGCGCGGGTCGACGCCCGGGTTGGTCCAGAAGGTCGCGTCCTCCGACGCGATGACGGCGTCGCCGACGTGGGCCGGCAGGTCCTCGAGGTGCACCATCTGGCGGCGCGCGCCGAGCGAGCCGATGCGCGTCTCGCCGTCGGCGAAGTAGATCGTCGTCGTCTGGTTGGTGATGTTGCCGAGGTGCTCGGGCACCGACGTCGTCACCCAGGCGGTGACGAGCGTGCCGGTGACGAGCGCGAGCATGCCCACGACGGAGCCGACGACGAAGCGCCACGACGGGACCCAGCGACGGACCGGCCCCTTGCCGCGCCGCGGGTAGTTCCACAGCCGACGACGACGGGTCGCCTGGCGGTTGCCTGAGGTGGCCACGTACTTCCTCCCGGGTCGGACGACCGGGAGGGAGCCCCGGCCGGCGGCGGGCCCGTGATGACAGGGCTCCGCCTCGACCAGCACGGTAGGAGACGGCGAAACGCGCCGACCTGGGGTCGGCGCGCTTCACACGTGGCGGTGTCCGCCTGCTCCCGAAAGCCCGAGGGGCTTCACGGGGCCTTCACTCAGTTGCCCTTGCCGGGCAGCCCGATCGAGGGCGAGGGGTCCGGCGTGGGGATGCCCGTCGCCGGGTCCGTCGGGCTGTCGGTCGGTGTCGGCGTCGGGGAGTCGGTGGGCGGAGAGGTCGGCTGGCCGTTCCCGTTCCCGTTGCCGTTGCCCGACGACGGACCCGTCGACACCGTCACCGTGATGGTGGACCCCGGCGGCACCCGGGTGCCGGCCGCGGACACGCCGAGCACGGTGCCCTTGGCCTGGTCCGACGCCTGCGGCGCGGTGCTCACGTGGAGCCCGAGCCCACGCAGCGCGCCTGTGGCCTGGTTGACCTGCTGCCCCACGAGGTTCTTGGGCACGGTCACCCAGTCGGCCGTCGGGTCGGAGGGCGTGTCGGTCGGGGCCTGCACTGTCGGGGTGTCCGTCGGCGAGGGCGTCGGCGACGGCGAGGGTCGCGGCGGCGTGTAGTCAGGGAAGTTCTGCACCGGGACGCCGTCCAGCGCAACCTTCATGTAGTCGGTCCACGCGCGCGCCGGGAACGACGAGCCCGTCATGCTCGCGGCCTTCCACCACTGCCCGAAGGGCGTGATCGACTCCTGCGTCTTGTTCTCCTCCTGGGAGATGCCGACGACGGTGACGAGCTGCGGCACGAAGGCGGCGAACCAGGCGGACTTCGCGTCCTGGGTGGTACCGGTCTTGCCGGCGACGGGGCGGTTGAGCTCCCTGGCCGTGGCACCGGAGCCGCCCGGGGCCTGGACCACCTGGGTCATGGCGTAGGTCGCGGCCTTGATGATGTCCGGGTCGACCACCTGCGTGCGGGGCGTGGGCGCCTTGTAGACCAGCGTCTTCCCGTCCAGCTTGGTCACGTCCCGGATGATGTGCGGCGTCACCTTCTGGCCGCCGCCCGCGATGGTGCCGTACGCCGTCACGAGGTCGATCGGCCGCACGCTGGCGGTGCCGAGCACATTGGCGGGGTTGGGGGCGATGTACCCGGGCTGGCCGGCCGCGGCGTTCGGCATCCCGAGCGTGTGCGCGACGTCGGCGGTGCGCTGCGGGCCGACGTCGATGTTGAGCTGGCCGAACACCGTGTTGACGGAGTTGGCCGTGGCCGTGACCAGGTCGATCGGGTTTGGCCACGACTCGAGGCTGAAGTTGGTCACCTTCCAGTCGCCACCGTTGTTCTGGTGCGGGAAAGTCTTGCGAGCAGGTGCCGGGTAGGTGTCGCTGAGCTGCTTGCCGTCCTCGAGTGCCGCGATCAGCGTGAACGGCTTGAAGGTCGAGCCGGCCTGCGCCCGACCCTGCGTCACGTAGTTGAACGGCGCCTTCACGTAGTCGCGGCCACCAACCACCGCACGCAGCTCGCCGTTGGTCGGGTCCATCGAGACGAGGCCCACCGACAGCTTCTTCGGGTCGGCGGGATGGTCCCCGTTGAAGGCCTCCTCCGTCGCCGCGACCGCGGCGTCCTGGTCCTTCTTGTCGATCGTCGTGACGATCTTGAGGCCGCTCGTGCGGATGCTCTCCGGCGAGCCCTTGAACTGGGGGGTCTGGGCGAGCTCGTCCTCGGCCATCTTGGCGAGGTAGCCGCCCGGGCCCGAGAAGACGTTCTCGACCGCCGGCTTGGGCAGGAACGTCGGGAACTTGGCGTCCTTGTGCTCCTTCTCCGTGATGAAGCCCGACGCGTACATGCGGTCGATGGTGCGCTGCCAGCGGAACTCCGCCATCTTCTTGTCGACGCCCGGGTCCCAGTTGTTGGGCGACGGGATGATGCCCGCGAGCAGCGCCGCCTCGGAGTACGTCATGTCCTTGGCCGACTTGCCGAAGTACGCCTGCGAGGCGGTCTCGATGCCGTAGGTGCTGCGACCCCAGTAGATGGTGTTCAGGTACCCCTGGAGGATGTCGGTCTTGTGCGTCGAGCGGGTCACCTTGAGGGCCATGATCGCCTCGCGGACCTTGCCCAGGTAGCCCGTGTTGGTGTCGGTCTTGGTGCGCTCGACGTACTGCTGCGTCAGCGTGGATCCACCCTGGCGCGCGCCGCCCTTGAGGTTGTTGACGAACGCGCGCGCGATGCCGCGCACGTCGACGCCGCTGTTGGTCCAGAAGGTCGAGTCCTCGGACGCGACGACGGCGTCGCCCACGTACTTGGGCAGGTCCTTGTACTCGACCTTGACGCGGCGGGCACCGGGCAGCGCGGCGATCGGCGTCGTGCCGTCGGAGTAGTAGACCGTGGTCTGCTGGCTGCTGATCTCGCCGAGGTCGCTCGGCACGGTGGTCGACGCGTAGGCCGCGACGAGCGTGCCGGCGCCGAGGGCGATGACGGCGAGCAGCGTCCCGACGACGACACGCCAGGACGGCAGCCAGCGGCGGACGGGGCCCTTGCCGCGCCGCGGGTAGTTGATCAGCCGTCGGCGTGCCGGGCGGCGTGCGCTCGCTGTGATGGCCACGTCCTGACTTCCTCCTGGTGAACGGCGTTGCCGCGCTGCGCCTTGCGGGTGAAGGCGTGCGCTCCGTCGCGAAACACTAGGCGATCCGCGGCCGCCGACGGCCTACCACGGCGTTGGAGCATCGGTTTCGCCCTGGCTCTCCCCGCACGGACCCGAGGCGCTCCGCCGAACCTTCACAAACGCCGGTCCGTGAACAACATTGCGCCAACCTGTCCTGCAGGCATACAGTCCGTGGCTCTACGATGTATCGAGTCGATAGGTCGACCCGACAAGTCGAACTCGATAGATCGTGGTTGACGACCCCATCATGCCGTAGTCGAGGAGGAGCCCGTGCGCAGTCGCTCGACGGTGCTCGAGACTGCCGTCCTCGGCCTGCTCAGCTCCGCACCGCTGCACGGCTACGAGCTGCGCAAGCGGCTCGCGCTGCTGCTCGGCCCGTTCCGGGCCTTCTCCTACGGCACGTTGTACCCGGCACTGCGCTCCCTGCAGGAGCGCGGGCTGATCGCGACGGCGGAGCCTTCGCCGTCCGCACCCGTCGGAACGCGCGCACCGCGGCGCTCCACCGGCCACGAGCCCGTCCCGCCGCTGGCGGGGCGCCGGGGCCGCATCGTCTACGAGCTCACGGCGGAGGGGAAGGAACACCTCCAGACCGTGCTCTCCTCGTCAGGCCCAGCCGCCTGGGAGGACGAGAACTTCGACGTCAGGTTCGCGCTCTTCGCGCAGACCGACGCCGACACCCGCCTACGGATCCTCGAGGGCCGGCGTACCCGGCTCACCGAGCGGCTCGAGGCGGTCCGCGAGTCCGCATCTCGCACCCGTGAACGGCTCGACGAGTACACGCTCGAGCTGCAACGCCACGGGCTCGAGCAGGTCGAGCGCGAGGTGCGCTGGCTGGACGGCCTCATCACCACAGAAAGGGGCCGCGCCGAGCGCGACCCTCGAGAGAACAAGGAGCGAGGATGACCTCCATCCGCGTCGCCATCGTCGGTGTTGGCAACTGTGCATCGTCCCTGGTCCAGGGCGTGCACTACTACCGTGACGCCGACCCGGCGGGCAAGGTCCCGGGTCTGATGCACGTGCAGTTCGGGGACTACCACGTGTCGGACCTCGAGTTCGTGGCGGCGTTCGACGTCGACGCGAAGAAGGTCGGCTTCGACCTTGCCGAGGCGATCTACGCCTCGGAGAACAACACGATCAAGATCGCCGACGTCCCGCCCCTGGGCGTCACGGTCCAGCGTGGCCCGACCAACGACGGCCTCGGCCAGTACTACTCGGCCACCATCGAGGAGTCGGACGCCGAGCCGGTCGACGTCGTCCAGGCCCTCAAGGACGCCAAGGTCGACGTGCTCGTCTCCTACCTGCCCGTGGGCTCGGAGATCGCCGACAAGTTCTACGCGCAGTGCGCCATCGACGCGGGCGTCGCCTTCGTCAACGCCCTGCCCGTCTTCATCGCGTCGGACCCCGAGTGGGCCGCCAAGTTCGAGGCCGCCGGCGTCCCGATCGTCGGTGACGACATCAAGTCGCAGGTCGGCGCCACGATCACGCACCGCGTGCTCGCCCGCCTCTTCGAGGACCGCGGCGTCATCCTCGACCGCACGTACCAGCTGAACGTCGGCGGCAACATGGACTTCAAGAACATGCTGCAGCGCGACCGCCTCGAGTCCAAGAAGGTCTCGAAGACGCAGGCCGTGACGTCGAACCTCCACGACGGCCCCCTGGCCGGCAAGAAGGACGACCGCAACGTCCACATCGGCCCGTCGGACTACGTCGCCTGGCTCGACGACCGCAAGTGGGCGTACGTGCGCCTCGAGGGCCGCGCGTTCGGCGAGGTGCCCCTGAACCTGGAGTACAAGCTCGAGGTGTGGGACTCCCCCAACTCGGCCGGCATCATCATCGACGCCGTCCGCGCCGCGAAGATCGCCAAGGACCGCGGCATCGGCGGCCCGATCCTGTCCGCGTCGACGTACTTCATGAAGTCGCCGCCCGTCCAGATGGAGGACACCGAGGGCCGTGCGCGCCTCGAGGCCTTCATCAAGGGCGACATCGAGCGCTGAGTCGGAGCGCAGGCTCAGCGCGACAAGAAGGATCGAGCGCTGAGCTCCACCGGTGGTCTGAACCCGAGGCCATCTGAACGACGGCGCCCGCGAGGTATCCACCTCGCGGGCGCCGTTCGTCGTGTGCCACGTCCTAGGCTGCGGACGTGGGTGTGATCAGGGAGCTGCGGCAGCTGCTGCGGCTGCAGGGGTTCCGGCGGTTGTTCGCCGTGCGGCTGCTCTCCCAGGCGGGGGACGGCGCCTTCCAGGTGGGCCTGGCGACGGTGCTGTTCTTCTCGCCGGAGAACGCGGGCACGGCGCGCGAGGTCGCGGCCGGGTTCGCGGTGATGTTCGCGCCCTTCGTCATCGCGCCGTTCGTGGGCGTGCTGCTGGACCGGTGGCGGCGACGGCAGGTGCTGCTGTGGGCCAACGTGGTGCGGTGCGTGGTCACCGCCGGGGCCGCCCTGGCGATGTTCACGGCGGGCGGCACGTGGGTGGTCGCGGCGATCGGCCTGGTCGCGCTGAGCGTGAACCGCTTCATCCTGTCCGGCCTGTCCGCCGGCCTGCCGAACGTGCTCGACCGCGAGCTGCTGCTGACGGCCAACTCGATCGTGCCCACGCTCGGGGCCGGCGCCACGTTCGTGGGCGGCGGCGTCGGCCTGGTGCTGGGGCTGATGATCCCGCCGGGGAGCGTGCGCGACGGCGCCTCGCTCGTGGTCGCGAGCGTGCTCATGCTGGTCGCCGCCCTGGCCGCGCTGCGGCTGCGTCCCGACCAGCTGGGCCCCGTCCACCCCCGCCGCACGCCCATCCGCGACGACGTCGCCGTCGTGCTGCGCGACCTGGGCCAGGGTGCCCGCTACCTCACGGCGCGCGTCACACCGGGTCAGGGGCTGCTCGCCATGGCGGCCCACCGGCTGCTCTACGGGATCGTGTTCATCGCGTCGATCCTCATCGCCCGCAACCTGCTCTCCCCCGGCGACCTGTCCGCCGGGATCGCCACGTTCGCCGTCGTCGTCGGGCTGACCGGCGTGGGCGGTGCGCTGGCCGTGGTGATCACGCCGACCATCTCGCGGTACACGGGCCCGCAGGTGTGGGTGGGGCTCATGCTCCTGTTCGCCGCGGTGTCCCAGGTGATGCTCTCGGTCACCTACGCGCGGTGGATGGTCTACCTGTGCGCGGCCCTGCTGGGCATGGCGGCCCAGGCGGCCAAGATCGCCGTCGACACCATCGTCGCGACCGACACGCACGACGAGTTCCGCGGCCGGGCGTTCGCGTTCTACGACCTGCTGTTCAACGCCGCATTCACCGGCGCGGCCGTGCTCGCGGCGTTCGTGGTGCCCGACCAGGGGTGGTCGCGCGGGCTGTTCCTGGTGCTCGCGGGCGCGTACGTGGTGGTCGCCGTCGTCGTGCTGACGCGGTTCGCCCGCGAGCCCCGCGAGGTCGACCTCGCCCTCTACGTCACCGATGAGTCCGGGCCCGCCGGGGCGTCCACCCGGGCGGAGGGAATACCGCAGCCAGACCAGGCGTAAGCACTGGCGTCCCTCACCCCCCGCCACGAGGAGGACCCATGGACGCGCCATCCGCCGCCGCCGTGCTGGCGCCCAACGAGGCGCCGACGTCGGACCGCCTGCCCCGAGCGCACTTCACCGCCATCGCGCTGCTGCTTGCCTCGACGTTCGTGGTCATCCTCAACGAGACCACCATGAGCGTGGCGCTGCCGCCGATCATGGCGGACCTGCACGTCACGGCGGCCGTCGGGCAGTGGCTGACCACGGTGTTCATGCTGACGATGGCGGTGGTGATCCCGGCGACGGGGTTCTTGCTGCAGCGGTTCGGGACGCGCGTGTCCTACCTGCTGGCGATGTCGCTCTTCAGCGCGGGCACGCTGCTCGCGATCCTCGCGCCGGCGTTCGGGGTGCTCGTGGCGGCCCGCGTGGTGCAGGCGTCCGGCACGGCGATCATGATGCCGCTGCTCATGACGACGGTGATGAACCTGGTGCCCGAGCGGCACCGCGGCAAGGTCATGGGCAACGTGTCGCTCGTGATCTCCGCGGCACCCGCGCTGGGCCCGACGCTGTCCGGAGCCGTGCTCGAGCCGCTCGGCTGGCGGGGCGTGTTCGGCGTCGTGCTGCCCATCGCGCTCGCGGCGCTGATCGTGGGCGCCGTGCTGATCCGCGACGTCTCCGAGCGCGAGCACAAGCGACTCGACGCCCTCTCGCTGGTGCTGGCCGCCCTCGCGTTCGGCGGGCTGGTGTACGGCCTGACGTCCCTGGGCCAGGCCGCAGGCGGGCACGTGCCGGTGCCTCCCGCCGTGCCGCTGGCCGTGGGCGTGGTGATGCTCGTGCTGTTCGTGCTGCGGCAGCGGCAGCTCCAGCGCGACGACCACGCCGTGCTCGACCTGCGCGTGTTCGCGGCGCGCGGGTTCCCGACGGCGCTCGGCGCGATGGCCGTGGCGATGCTCGCGATGTTCGGCTCGTTCATCCTGCTGCCGCTGATCCTGCAGCGGGCGCTGGGGCTGTCGCCGCTCGAGACGGGGCTGCTGGTGCTTCCCGGCGGCCTGGCGATGGGCCTGCTGGGCCCCGTGGTGGGCAACCTGTACGACCGGGTGGGGCCGCGTCCCCTGGTCGTCCCCGGGGCCGTGCTGGTGGTCGCCGCGTTCGTCGGCATGGCGACCATCCGGCCTACCACGCACTGGTGGTTCGTGCTCGCGGCGCACGTCGTGATGAGCCTGGGCCTCGCGCTCGTGTTCACGCCGCTGTTCACCACCGCGCTCGGGTCGCTGCCGCCGCGGCTGTACTCGCACGGGTCGGCGGCCGTGAGCACCGTGCAGCAGCTGGCCGGGGCTGCGGGCACCGCGCTGTTCGTAGCGCTGCTGACGGCCCGCTCGACGTCGCTGGCCCAGTCCGGCGCGCACCCGGCTCAGGCGCTGACGGGCGGCTCCGGCCTCGCGTTCACGGTGGGTGCCGCGGTGATGGTCGCGGCGTTCGTGCTGGCGTTCATGCTCCGGAAGCCTGCGACGTCGGAATCGGTGGTCGTGCACTGACGCCGTCGCGCACGCGGAACGCGGGTGCGAGCGCGATCACCGCGAGCGCCAGCGCCGCGGGCACGGCGAACGCCCAGCGGAGGCTGCTGACCTGGGCGATCCCGCCGATGAGGGCGGCTCCGAGCACGAACCCGACGTAGTTGAACAGGTTGACGCGGGCGACGGCGACGCCGCTGTGGGTGGGGTCGAGCGCGCCGGCGGCGGAGAACGCGAGGGGTACGACGACGGCGAGGCCGAGCCCGGTGAGCGCGAACCCGGCGATGGCGACCCACGGGGCGGGTGCGAGGGCGACGAGCACGAGCCCGGCGGCGCCCACCGCTCCGCCGACGCGGACGGTCCAGGTGGGCCCGACCCGGTTGACCTGGGCGTCCGCGCCGAGCCGGGCGAGCAGCTGGCACGCGAGGTAGGCGGCGAGCCCGAGCGGGGCGACGGTCGCGGAGGACCGCAGCACGTCCTCGACGTACTTGGTGGACCAGGACGAGGTGGCCGAGTCGGCGATGTACATGATCGTGACGGGGACGCCAATGGCGAGGATGGGCCGCCAGGGGATGGCGGCCGTGACGGGCGCGGCGGCGTCCGGCGCGAGGTCGGCGTCGGGCGGCAGCAGGCGCGGGGCCGCGACCAGGTCGATCACGAGGGCCACGGCGGCGACGGCGCCGAGGGCCACGGGGAGGCTCCAGCCCTGCCCATGCGCGAGCACTGCGGCGAGGGAGCCGAGGATCCCGCCGACGCTCCAGGCCGCGTGGAACGAGTTGAGCAGGCTGCGGCCGGCCTGCCGCTCGACGGCCACGCCCTGCATGTTCATGGTCGCGTCGACGAGCCCGAGGCCCAGCCCCACGACGGCGACCACCGGGAACAGCACCCCGGCCGACGGCGCGAGGGCCGTGCCGAAGATCGCCACCGCGACGAGCGGGCCTGCCACGCGCAGCACCGTGCCCGACCCGAGGCGGGGCGCCAGCACGCCGGCCAGCACCGACCCGCCCCCGGCCACGACGGGCACGAGCAGCAGGACGAGGGTGAGGACGCCGTCGGACAGGCCCAGGCCGTGCTGCAGCGTGGGCACCTGCGCGAGCAGGCCTCCGAAGCAGAGCCCCTGGACCAGGTAGAACGCGGCGACGCCGACGCGTGAGCGGGTGAGCACCGTCACACTGTGCCGCCTGGGGCCCGCAACCTCAACCACCGGCGACGGTGGACCACCATGCCTTGAGCTCCGCCTCGGCGCGGTCGCGGCCCAGCGGGCCGTGCTCCATGCGCAGCGCGAGCAGGTGCTTGTACGCGCGGCCCACCTCGGGGCCGGGGGCGATGCCGAGGATCTGCATGATCTCGGTGCCGTCCAGGTCGGGGCGGATCGCGTCGATCTCCTCCTGCGCGCGCAGGTCCTCGATGCGGTGCTCCAGGTCCGTGTACGAGTCGGCGAGGCGCTGGGCCTTGCGCTTGTTGCGGGTGGTGGAGTCGGCCCGGGTGAGGCGGTGCAGCCGCTCGAGCAGCGGGCCGGCGTCGGTGACGTACCGGCGCACGGCCGAGTCCGTCCACACTCCCTCGCCGTAGCCGTGGAACCGCAGGTGCAGCTCCACGAGCCGCGACACGTCCTTGACCACCTGCTTCTCGAACTTCAGCGCCTTGAGGCGGCGCGCGACCAGCTTGGCGCCCACCACCTCGTGGTGGTGGAAGCTCACGCCGCCGCCGGGTTCGAAGCGGCGGGTGGCGGGCTTGCCGACGTCGTGCAGCAGCGCCGCGAGCCGGAGCACCAGGTCGGGGCCGGGCACCGCGCCGTCGGGGCCGGTCTCCTGCGCGATCGCCTGCTCCAGCACCGTGAGGGTGTGCTGGTAGACGTCCTTGTGGCGGTGGTGCTCGTCGATCTCGAGCTTGAGGGCGGGCAGCTCGGGCAGCACGTGGTCGGCCAGGCCGCTGTCCACGAGCACCTCGAGGCCGCGGCGGGGCCGGTCGGCGAGCAGCAGCTTGGACAGCTCGGCCTGCACGCGCTCGGCCGACACGATCTCGATCCGCCCGGCCATCTCCTCCAGGGCCTCCCGGGTGCCCGGGTCGACGGCGAAGCCCAGCTGCGCCGCGAAGCGCGCCGCCCGCATCATCCGCAGCGGGTCGTCGTCGAACGACCGCTCCGGCGCGATCGGGGTGCGCAGCACCTTCCGCGCGAGGTCGCCGAGGCCGTCGAACGGGTCCACGAACGTGAGGTCCGGCAGGCGCACCGCCATGGCGTTGACCGTGAAGTCGCGGCGGGACAGGTCGCCGTCGAGCGTGTCGCCGAACGCGACGACGGGCTTGCGGGAGGCAGGGTCGTACTCGTCGCTGCGGTAGGTGGTCACCTCGACGACGACGTCGTCGGACGCGTCCGCCCCGCCGCGCGCGAACCGCCGCGCGCCGATCGTGCCGAACTCACGGCCGATGTCCCAGTGCGCGTCGCCCCAGCGCGCCAGGATCCGCTCCGTCTGGTCGGGCGAGGCCGACGTCGCGAAGTCGAGGTCGTGGCTGGCGCGGCCCAGGAACGCGTCGCGCACCGGGCCGCCCACCAGCGCCAGCTCGTGGCCCGCCTCCTGGAACAGGGTCCCCAGCTCGATCGCGGCGGGGGCCATGGACGTCAGGGTGCGCAGGGCGCGGTGCAGCAGCTCGTGCTCAGGACTCGACACGGGTACCGATTCTCCCCGATGCGGGCACGTGACGCGTCCGGCGGCGCGGGAGGGCGCCGTCCGGTCGGTAGGGTTGTCGTATGAGTCTGGCGGCGCACGGTGGCGAGGGGCAGCGCCCGGCCGGCCCGCCCGTCCCGCCTGGCGGGAGCCCGCTGCGCGTGGACCCTCGGCGTCTGCGCCCGGTGCCCGCGGGCGCCTCCGGGGCCGGCGGCGTCAGCCACCTGACCGCCCATGCCCCGCACCCCACGCACCTGCCGGTGGTCGAGGAGACGTCGGCGGGCGGCGTCGTCGTGCGCCCGCCGCACGACGACGAGGACGGCCCGCAGGCCGCCGTGATCGTGCGGCGCAACCGGGCGGGGCGCCTCGAGTGGTGCCTGCCGAAGGGCCACCTGGAGGGCACCGAGACCCCGCAGCAGGCGGCGGTCCGCGAGGTGCGCGAGGAGACCGGGATCGCCGGCGTCATCCGCACCACCCTCGGCGTCATCGACTACTGGTTCTCCGGTGAGACGCGGCGCGTCCACAAGGTGGTGCACCACTACCTTCTGACCATGACCGGCGGCCGTCTCACCGTGGAGGACGATCCGGACGCCGAGGCCGAGGACGCCTTCTGGGTGCCGGTCTCGCGGCTCCCCGAACGCCTCTCGTACCCCAACGAGCAGCGCCTCGCGGTGGTCGCGCGGCAGCTCCTGGCCCGCAACCCGGGCCTCTCGCACGACGGCGCGGCCGGGTGAACGCCCCGTCCGCGCGACGGCGGACCCGAGCCGCCGTCGTGCTGCTGCTGGCCGGGGCACTGGGCGTCGCGGTGGGGTCGAGCGCGAGCGCGAGCTCCCCCGCGGCCCCGACGTCGGTCGCCGCCGACACCACGG
>Ga0082212_10000263_pt1 | contig 76960 bp, 63 predicted proteins | sample TergutNt197P3_FD_71548 | JGI IMG/M metagenome (GOLD analysis project Ga0082212, IMG submission 71548) | Neocapritermes taracua P3 segment gut microbial communities from Petit-Saut dam, French Guiana - Nt197 P3 | ecosystem: Host-associated > Arthropoda: Insects > Digestive system > Gut ...
CCGCGTAACGGAAGGAATGCTGGAGGCAGTTAAATTAGTAGCGCGGACTGAAGCCATCCTGCTCGATCCAGTTTATACGGGCAAAACAATGGCCGGAATGCTTGACTTAATAAATAAGGGGTATTTTAAAGATAAAAAGAATCTTCTATTCCTGCACACAGGGGGCGCGCCCGCATTGTATGCATATTTGGAACCGTTCTTCGGGCAGTAATAGACATGAAACTAAAATTGGGAATACTGGGCGGGATGGGGCCGCAAGCTACCCTTGATTTGCAGCAGAAAATCCTCGACATGACGAAAGCACAGCGCGACTTTGAGCATTTGCGTGTTTTTGTGGATAATCACCCGCAAATCCCTGACCGTATCGGTGCGGTATTAAGAAATACTCAGTCCCCCGCTCCGGCCATGCAAGAATCACTGGATAAGCTGACCGCAATGGGCGCTGATTGTGTTGTTATGCCGTGCGTAAGCGCTCATTATTTTCTGCAACAGCTCAATATACCACCGAAGGTACTTTTCCTGAACATGCTACAAATAACAGCCCAAGAATGCGCGGCTTGTTTTCCCGGGCTGAAAGCAGGGGTATTATGCAGCGAAGCAACAGCTCAAAGTGGGATACTAACGCCTTATTTGGAGAGCTTTTCAATTCCGCATATTTACGCGCAGGCTGATTACCAGCGATTGTTGGGTCGCTTGATACTTGAAGTGAAGGCAAGGGCAGATTTACATATTTTATCGGTCAGTCTGCGTTCCGTGGCTGAAGAGATGGTGAGCCGGGGAGCGGATTATTTCGTGCTGGCGTGTACGGAGCTGCCAATAATCGTACAATGTGAACCTTTGCCATATCCTTACTTGGACGCTACCGTGGAGCTTGCAAAAGCGGCGATATTGAGTTGCGGATATGAAATACAGGGAATAGGGATTAGGGAATAGGGATTAGGAAAGATAAAAGATAAAAGATAAAAGATAAAAGATAAAAGATAAAAGACGTGGAAACTTGTCGTAAAGTTTAACAGTATAGGGTGCTGTAACAGTCTGTGGTAATTGTTACAGCACCTTGCTTGAGAATTACCTTATTTTTATCAAACGTTTCGTTTTAACTAACCCGAGGCGCTGAAGCGCCCTGGCCCTGATAGAAATACAAACTCCGAGGCTATTAGCGACGATAGACAAAACTGCACTTGTTGCAAACTCATTTTGCTTTCAGCCATAATATCATCAACAGTTTTGTTGCCGCTTTGGCTTAGGATTTGAAGGATGGTTCTTTCGCTGCCGGTAATTGTATTTTTTGCAGATTCATTTGAAAATGGAAGAAGAAATTGATTTCCGGCGCCTCCCACAATTTCTATAAATTCCGAAATGTCGGCAAGCACATTTGCTCCGTCGCGCAGGAGCTTATTTGTCCCCATAGCTATTTTGTCTGTTATCTGACCGGGCACGCTCCATATTTCAATTCCGGCTTCAAGCGCCAGCCTCGCTGATATCATAGCTCCGCTGTCCACTGGAGCTTCAACGACGACCAATCTGTCGGAGAGCCCAACAATTATCCTGTTTCGTTCAGGAAAATGCCAGGGATTTCCCTGTACCCCAAAAGGGTACTCTGTTACGAGCGCGCCATTTTCAGTTATTTTTTTAAAAAGATCTTTGTGTTTCTGAGGGTATACTAAGTTTATACCTGTTCCCAAAACAGAAACAGTCGCGCCTCCAGTTTTAATACATCCATTATGAGCGGCGGCGTCTATTCCGAGAGCGCCGCCGCTCACTACTGAAATTCCCTCAATTGATAAAGCTTCGCCTAAAGAATATGCTACATGTCTTCCATATGAACTGCAACGCCTCGTTCCGACAATTCCAATTGAGTTACTTTCCGTAAATTTCTCCCATTTGCCATTTATGTAAATACCAATTGGCGGGTTATGAATATTTCGAAGCTTATCCGGATATTCCTTATCATTAGCCGAGACGAAGTTTATTCCGCTCTTTTGCAAGCGCTCTGTTTCTCTTTCAGCCCAGTTTCTGTCTAGTAGTTTCCTTAATCTCTGTTTAACAATTTCAGGAAAATTCAATTTGTCCCATAAATTCTCCGCTTCCAGCCAAAGCGACTCCGGGTAGCTATAGATATACTCATTCAAAAATCTATGTTGCAACCTTGCCGCATTGAGCAAAAGCATTGCTTTTTGAGAGTTTGAACTGTTATTCAAGTTTTCTGTCATCTTTTCCAAAGATACACTATTAGAATAGTCAGCTTCCTGTTCCGGCGTAAATCATTAATAAGATGAGAATAGGAACTAACGTGAAAAATAAAATTCTTACTATTATCTTGATTTTTTGCTCATTGAACTGCATTGTTTTAACCTCCATTATTTTCATTTGTTCCGTAGCGCGCCATCAGATATTCGTCGGTATAAATTCCGTTACGGATGGCAGCGTATTTTTTAGTCCCTTCTACAACGAAACCCAACTTGCGATATAAGGCTATCGCTACTTCGTTTTCAACAAAGACGCATAGCTCGACGCGCTTCAATTTCAGCCAATTATCCGCAATGTCAAGAATAGCCGTCATAAGCGCCCCTCCAATCCCTTGTCTTTGGTAATCGGCGTGAACCATTATTCCAAGCGTGCCCGAATGACACGCGCGCGGTTTGGATGAAACGCTAAGCCCCGCGCATCCCACAACGGTATCGTTCAATTCCACGACAAGCAGGTGATCGTTCGCGGTGAGAGAACGAATAAACTCCTCCGCATCGGATACGCGTTCACTGGGCATTCCAAGTATGTTTTCACTGACGCCGTGCATAGTCCGCATCCGATTCATGTCCGCCGCATCCTCTAGCTTTATCGGCCTGATAACCATGTGATGATTTCCTTTCCATTAGTATTTCATAATCATTGATAGATTATACACCCGAAAATTTTTTTGTTTGGATTATAATGAATATCAAAATGTCAGCATAGCGAGGAGAGAGCATAATGTGTCTAGCTATCCCATATACGATAACGCAAATAAGCGGTGACAATACAGCAAAAGCAGTATCTAACGGTGTTTCTGTTAGTGTTAGGCTTGATTTGCTGGAAAAACCGAATTTAGGAGACACTATACTTGTTCATGCGGGATTTGCAATACAAAAATTGGAACAAAGCGAGGCCAACGAACTTTTCACGCTTTGGGATGAAGTAAGACAATCGGAGGCAAATGGCGGTTAGGGTAGGGGAAACATGGAGGTATACGTAAATCCGAATTGTAAAAGAGTCCGAGGCAGCCATCTATTGGAAATACGTTGCGCCTTCTGCAAATGTTACATTGCAAAGTATCAAAAAGTCGGCAAGAGTAATTTAGTGAAAATGTATAACGAAAGAATAGTTGAAGGCACGATTGATTTTTCCCTATATCATGGCGCTCTATTCTGCCCAAATTGCGGAGAACGCATAGCAACAAGGTATATCACAAAAATGGACAAAAAAGAAGCATACAGATTTGTCCCTTCTGCTTTTAATAAAAGAAAGTTACCTTAGATTGTTTATTAAACTACTTTAAAGCCGTATTTTTCTTGCGCTTCTTTTAGGCTATTATTATAATAAACTGTCCTTTCGGCTGGGGTCATGTCTTTTATCTCATCATAAATCATCAGTCTGATTGCGTGTACCTCGCGAAGCGGCATTATTTCATTCATTACGCTTTGGTCGTCCATGTATTCATTAAGTGTCTTCACGATCCACCACCTCCATTGGTGAGTGTATTTCAACTGGTCTATATCCGTGGTTGGCGTTTATGAGCCCAGTCATTAATACAGTTTTTTTCCTTACAATGTGCCGGAAATTAAGGCTAAATATCATGTCAATATCATTTACCGATGCAACAGCAATGTGTTGTGCATCAACTATGCTTTTGGGCGGTATGATACCATTTTTTTGATATTGCTCGGCAACTGTATCTGATTCTTCGGAAGCGTCTAAAATCTTTATATCAAACTCTGAAATAAGGCCAATCATTTTCTGCGCTTTATTTTCTGGTGCTTTCATAAGTTCTTGCATGGCGTATACGGAAGTAAACGCCTGATACTTGCCAGTTTGTATTTCTGTAAAGAGCCTAACAGTATCAGCGTGAGCGTCACGTTCTTTTTCAAAATAATAATTAAATATCGTCGTTTCAAGGTATATACGAGGGATACGCATTTCCATCAACTCCTATTAAACTATATCACATCAATTTTAGCTGATCAATTACTATTTATTAGATGTCGAAAAATTCTGTTGATATTATTCAGCCGGTAGAATACAATAAAGATAATTCGTTCAAAAGGCGCAATAATAACCGGCTGGAGCACTTGCCGAGCAGCGAAAGGACTGCTGAAAGAGATGGATACAATTCCGGAGGAAACAACTAGGAGTAATTAGTTACAAAAACTCCCTGCATGTTGTTTGTTGTATTTACAGTCGGCCTTGCCGCTCCCGAAACAACGGACTTCTTTGGCATTCAGAATGCTAATTTTTCAAAGGAATTGCTGTCTAAAACTAAGATATTCCATTTTCAAGGCGATATTGATTATGAAAAGTTGGGGTACATTCATAAAATTATGATGTTAATTGTGAAAAAATTCAGAGTGGATAGAAAACGATCAGAAGAACGCACAGATGAAAATAGAGCGTTTTTAGAAACATACGGCAAAAAAGTTGATTTTGTAAATCAATCAGCAATAAAGCCGCTTATTGATTATGTTCGAAAATTATTAACATAATCCAAAAAACGCGGAAGAAGAATACAAATTAGGAGGTAATATTCATAGTGAGTTCCAGTATTGATTTTCTTAAGGCAAAACTAGCCGAGTACGCGGACGAAAAAATGACTTTCATGGAAGTGTGCGGCACTCATACCGTATCCATTTTCAAGTCGGGACTCCGTTCCATTCTGCCCCAAAATATAAACTTGCTTTCAGGCCCCGGTTGCCCGGTATGCGTGACGGATCAAAGGGATATTGATTCCATAATATCAATTTTTGAAAACAGCGATGAAAAAATAACAATCGCAACGTATGGCGATATGATGCGTGTTCCGGGTTCAATCTCAAACAGCAAAAAAAGAAGCTCACTGGCCGACCTGCGCGGCGGCGGCGCAGATGTTCGCGTTGTCACGAGCGCCATACAGTGCATTGACATCGCGGAACGCGCGAACAATCAGGTGATTTTCCTCGGCGTCGGATTTGAGACCACCGCTCCAGCCACCGCGATATTAATAAAGGAAGCGGCGGCAAGGAACATTAAAAACTTATCAGTATATTCTGTTCATAAAACGATCCCCCGCGCTTTAAGGGCGTTGGCCTCCAACGAGATTGGAGCGGTGAATCTGGATGGATTCCTGCTGCCGGGCAATGTGAGCGTGCTTATTGGTGAAAGGCCCTATAGATTCATACCTGAAGAGTATAACAAAGCCTGCGTTATAGCGGGGTTCGAGGCCGAGCCTATTCTGGCGGCTATCGTTGAGCTTGCGAGGCAAACAAAGTTCAAAACGCCCGAAGTTGTGAATTATTATAAAGAAGCTGTTAGCGCGGACGGCAACCGGCACGCGATGAAATTAACCTATGAAGTATTTCTGGCGCGCGACTCGGAGTGGAGGGGGCTGGGGGAGATTAAAGCTTCCGGCTTGGGTATCCGCGAAGAGTTTCAGGATTACGACGCGGAAGTGCGTTTTTCAATTATTAAAACCGAAGCGCAAGTAACGGGTTGCGAATGCGGAAAAGTATTGTTGGGCATAATAACTCCTCCTGAATGCAAATTATTCGGGGGCGCCTGCACGCCGACATCCCCGGTCGGCGCCTGTATGGTATCGGGAGAAGGCACATGTGGAGCGTGGTATAGATGGAACGTAAACTATCAGCGATAACTTTAGGGCATGGAAGCGGCGGAAGATTGACAAGCCAGCTTACAAACTCAATTATCAGTAATTTTGAGCTTGTAAATTTCGAGTCGGAGGATTGCGCGTGGATAAGTGAAGATATGGCTGTAGCCATGGATGGATTCACAGTAACGCCGCTTTCATTTCCCGGAGGCGATATAGGAAAGCTTGCTGTTTGCGGCAGCACGAACGACCTCGCGGTTAGGGGCGTGAGGCCTGATATGCTCACTTTGTCCCTGATAATCGAAGAAGGGCTTGATATGGAGCAGTTCACCGGGTTCATGAAAAGCGCGGCCGATACCTGCAAGCTCATTGGTACGCGTTTAATTGCCGGCGATACTAAAGTCGTCCCAAAGGGGGCGGCGGATAAATTGTTCATAACTACATGCGCAATTGGAACACGAATCAGTGTAAATAAATTGGGGAGTGTACGTATCAAGGACGGTGATATTTTGATCCTTACAACTTCCCCGGGAATTCACGGCTCGGTTTTAGCCGCTCTCAGATTTGGAATTGAAGCTCCTGAATTAATAAGCGATTGCGCTCCGCTTTGGCCTTCGCTCTCTCCTTTGCTCAATTTGGACGTGCACGCGATGAGGGATTGTACGAGAGGCGGAGTAGGGACTGTCTTATGCGAATGGGCGGAGTCGCGCGGGCTTGGGTTTGAAATTGAGGAGCGCCTTTTGCCGAAAAATGAAAGCGCGGCGTCAATCTGCGATATTTTGGGGTACGACCAGCTTTGGTTAGCGGGCGAGGGGTGCGCGTTGATTGCCGTCTCGCAAGAAGACGCGGAAGAATGTCTCAAAAGGCTGAAAGTAAGCAGCGTATGCCGCGAAGCTGCAATAATAGGAAAGGTTTACAATAAGCGCCACGGCATGGCATGGATGAAAACGCACATTGGAGGAGAACGCATAATAGATATGCCCGCAGGAGAGATATTGCCAAGAATTTGCTGACTAAGCGAGCATCAAAATTAGAATATTTCTACTAATCTCAAAGCCTGCGCTACTTCGCTTTCATAGCAAAAAGGGGCGATAGCAGGTATTCGCCCCTTTTTAGTTTCTCAAAGTTCCCTTTGCTTTGGTTGTTATTGGTTGACCTGTTTATTATTCTTGTGGTTTTACTTTTTCTGCTTCATTAATTACTTTTTTAATTACTTCTTTTGCCTTCTCTGACTTTCCATCTTCAAGGAGGGCTTCGAGAGAGTAAAGTAGCGTTAATATTTCCAGCCTCGTCATAGCTATTTCCATCTTTTCTACCTCCTGCTTTGTGTATTAAAGGTTGGTTTCCCTTCCTTCTATGAATATATAGTACCATTTATCCAGTGTAAGTAAAGTGTTCTTTGTAGCGTTTGACAAATGATCAAAGACAAAAAAACTGCATATAGTGAATTCGCAAGATGTTCTCATTACTGAACAGAAATTCATATTTGCATAGCATGTAAACCAAATTTTTTTTATGTTATACTTAGTTATGGTTTAGTAATTCAGCAAAAATTAGAAGGAGGAAATAATATATGTCAGTTCGTAAAATTATATTTTCAGCGTTAGCAGTACTTTTATTATTCACAGGCGCGGTGCTTGCTTTCCCGCATGACCCGAATCCAAGCACAATTGATTCGGTCAGATTTCCAGGAGACTGGACAAATACGTTAAGATCACTTAATGTTGACAATTTGAGAATTCTTCAATTCATGATAGAAGAGTTTAAGACCACCGGCGCCGGAAAGGGCGGGGCAAGGGATTTGAATATCTGGAATTCGCCAAGCTTTAGCCCTGACAAAGTGTCGCAGGATGAAGCCACATGGGAGCATTTGCTCAACAATCCCGGGTCGGCTGTTCCAGCCTCGGTCGGAAGATCTTTGATGACAACTCATGATGAATTGGTGGCTTTCATTGAGGCGATGCCCAAGACCAACCTTACGGTCGAGTATCTAGGCGAAATTCCAAGGGGCTTCCCTTTTCCGTTCCTGATTTTCTCTATGGAGAAGGATCGCACTCCTGCGGGGCTTGCCTCAACCGGTAAACCGCTTGTCTGGATTCAGGGAGCAATTCACGGCGGAGAATGGAGCGGCGGAGAAGCAGCCCTCACACTGGCTAACGACCTCGCGAGAGGAAGATATGATAATCTTCTCAATAAGGTCAACGTAGTGATGACTCCCCGCATCAACGGGGACGGTGTGAAACGCCCGATAAGGACGACGGACGACCTTCTTGCGCTTCAGTGGACTCCAACGCCTGAAGCGAGGGACCTTAACCGCGACAACGTGCTTCTTGACCTTCATGTTTCCCGCGTTATGAAAAAGATGTTCGCCGCTTACTCCCCGCATTTTTGCGTCGACCTTCACGAGCGCGGCGCAACAAATATTGTCTCAGCCATAACAAACAGATATGGCTTGAAGTTTGACAGCGACGCCGGCGACATCGGCCCGGCAGGTTCTCAGATCCTTCAGATTCCGAAAGAGATAACAAGGATCCGTTTTGAGTATATGGAAAAAGACCTTGCGAAATTCGGCGAACAGTTCGGCCTAACTTTCGGACTCTATCGCGAAGGAACGGACACGCACGCACACGGACAGAGCAACAACTATGCGAGCACTTGGGCGAACTGGACGCCTCAGCCGGGCGAGCCGAGCGCCGGACCGTACGCGGAAGCCAACTATACAGGCGGCTTTATAACCAATCAGGCGTGGGATCCCGATGCGCCTTATTATCTCCTCGCCGAGCCCGCATACATTACCCGCACCGCCAACAACATAAACGCCATGCCTGGCGTAGTGAGCCAACTTTTTGAGAATAAGTCGGGTCCCACTAATGTCGGGAACAGGGGCATGTGGGAGCGCAGAGTAGCGACGGCATATGTTTGCTGCCTTTCGACCATAACGACGGCCGCAAACAGGGCGGAAGAACTGATGCCAATGATCAGCAACATAAGAAAACAGTGGCTTGAAAAGGGTAAGACCGTAACTTCTGATGATATGGTAGCTATCCTTATGGTTCCGGAGAAGCCCACTTTCTGGAATGACGGCAAGCCTGAAATAGGGTATGAAGGCAGAGAAGTCGGCTATACGGCAATTGATATCACCGGTTTGCCGACGACAATAACGAGCATGTCGATAAAAGCAGGCGTGCAACATACGATAAGATACGATGTAACGAAAGCTCTTAAATATGTAGGCCTCGGCATGGGACTTCCAAATACAAAGAACAACGCCTATATCGCGGTCAGTGACGACTCCGGCACGCGGGACTATCAGATATTCAAATTTGAGCGGACATGGTTAGGTTGGGCTATGAGGGAGCGCATCCGTCCTTACGCCTACATTTTTGAGGGGCAATACGCCAACGAGCTTGCTACCCGAATGATGCTTGCCGGTATCAAGGTTAAGCGCCTTGCAGAGGATGTGACTATTGATGTTGAAGGTTGGCATTACAATAGAACTCCTTTTGTCAATCTTGCCGACGGCGGTTCCACCGGTTGGTTGAACAGGGACGTTACGGTATATGGGATCAAGAACAGGGAGTTCAAAAAGGACGCATTCGTTGTTTACCTTGCGCAGCCTCTTGTACACCTCATTCCTATCTACATGGAGCCCGATATCTCGTCAAACGTCGCTTCCTGTATATTCCTTCCGTACATGAGCGTTGCAGCAGGCGGCGCATCGACCGGGAGCTTGTCCCCTACATTAGTTGGAGTGGAGATGCCGGCCTATCGTTACCTCAAAACGGTCGACCTTCCCACATACGACGTAAATCATTTCCTTCCTCTTGTTAACAGAGGCGCCGTTGTTCGTTTCTTCTCGTATCATACGCAGGACGATACTGCTGCTGTAAGCGCGGCTTGCGGAGAGAAATATATAAAGGTTTACGATTACGACTTTCAGGTTCACACAAGAACGGACGCCCTTGTTGGCGGCAGATTTGATATAGATCTTCCGACAAGCAATAATACAACAGGTTATCTTATTCTTTCGAAGAGCGGATATCAGAAGCTGGCGACGCATGGAACCATGTCCGGCTGGAATATAGGCACGGTGGTGGTTGCTGATCATGGGCTCGCTCCGTTCACGATAGATTTGAATTCGATGGATCAACCAATTGTAGGCGACGGAAGCAACCGCACGCTGCCAAAAGCATTGCCGGCAACCGACGACTTGATTGGCGTACGCATTGTTGAATTATTGGAGAAGCCAATAAGCAGTATATTCATAGGTGGTGTGCTTCCTCCGGACTACATAGAAACAGAAGATGGTTTCGAGTATACGAAGTTGATTTCCGATAAAGGCACACTGTTAAGCGACTCCATGCTTGACGGCTGGAAAATAGTCGGCGTAGCTCCGCATAGCGGCAGTAACTGGAAAGCATTCTTCGAAAATGGAAAGCTTACAATAAAGTTCTCCGGCGATGCATTCGATCAAGTAGTGACAGTGACGCTTGAAAATATCGTTACAGGCGAACTGATGGATATTGATATCCTGTTCGCAGGCGAGAAAGAGAGCATTTGGGATAGAATACTTGACAAAGCAGGCTGCAATGGCGGAATTGTGATGCTGGCGCTGTTTGCTGTATTGCCGATGATCATTAGGAGGAAAGTAAAATAAAGTGAGGAGTTAGAAGTGAGGAATTAGGAGTGAAATGACTCTGCACTTCCTCCAAAAACAAAAACTGTAACAAAAGGCCAATTTTGATACAAATAACAGAGAAAAGATAACAGAAGGGGCGATTCGCTAGGAACCGCCCCTTCAATATATTATGCACACAAGCAGAATAACTGTAATTTTGAATATCAGTGTTAAACTTTTGACACCTTGCCGGGCGATGTTAAAAAAATGATAGAAGACGAAAATGCTTACGAATAGAATATACGCAAGAGGCATAAGTTACCTTTTATGCTATTAAAAAAGCAAAAGACCGCCGCAAGGCGGTTTTTTACAATAAGCATATTCGTCTTTCATTTTTCTCGCAACTCGCCACTATTTTCACTCCTAACTCCTAACTCCTAACTCCTAACTCCACACTATTATTAACAGTTCTATGCTATAATCCTTTTGCAGCTTGCTTTAAAAAGGTCATTTATATTTCATATTTTGGAAGAAAAAGGGAGGGGTCCCCAAATGGGTTTTAGCCTTAGTTTAGAAAAGGCCAACGCGATTTTAAACGAGCTAAAAAAAGAGTATAGAATATATGCTCCAAAGAGATTTGAGAAGCAGGGCAGATATTCGGACACCGACATCATTCGTTACGATGAAATTGATAGTATTGAAGAGATAGTGACGGGCGAAAAGTCTACCTATTCACCGAAAGAAGTGCTATTCCCGATTACGCAGACCATACTGTATTTCACCGAGGACGAATACCGCGAGACGAAGATGGACGACAAAAAGATTTTGATATTTATGAGGCCGTGCGACATCAACGCGAGGAAAGTTCAGGAAAGAATTTACATGGGTAACGGCGGATTTGACGATTTTTACTACAAACGCCTCCGGGAAAAAGTTAAATTTGTGATGATGGAATGCACGAAAGGATGGGACACTTGTTTTTGCGTCTCAATGGGCACAAACAAAGCTACAAATTACGCCGCTGCCGTTCGCTTCCTTGAGGATGGCATTCTGCTCGACGTCAAGGACGAAGAACTTCAGGGCTATTTTGCGGACGTAGCGAAAGCCCCGTTCGAGGTCGAATTCATTGAAGGCAACGAGACTGTGGTGGAACTGCCGCAGATTCCGGATAAGAAAGTATTAAACGCGATTAAAGCGCATCCCATGTGGGATGAATACAATTCGCGCTGTATCGCCTGCGGGGCGTGTACCATCGCTTGCGGGACGTGTACGTGTTTTACGACGACCGATCTTTTCTATACGCAGAATGCAAACGTCGGAGAACGCAGAAGGACATACTCTTCCTGCCAAATAGACGGATTCGATGAAATGGCGGGCGGTTTAATATTTAGAAAAAGTTATGCTGACACTATGAGATACAAAGTGTTGCATAAGGTGCATGATTACAAAGAGCGTTTTGGCGAAAACATGTGCGTCGGATGCGGCAGATGCACGGACAGATGCCCGCAGTTTATTTCTTTTAGCCATACGATAGAAAAACTAAATCATGCGATAAAAGAAATCTGTGAGCAACCCGTCAGTCAATCATAAGCGAGGCGAGAAAAATGATAATTAATCCAGTAATGCCTAAACCTTGTAAGATTATTGATATTATTCGAGAGAATAAGAATGAATACACGTTTCGCGTGGAATCAGATATTACGCCGGAACACGGTCAATTTCTCCAGCTTTCCATTCCAAAGGTCGGAGAAGCCCCGATTTCCGCCAGCGGATTCGGCGACGGGTATTTGGATTTTACGATTCGCTCGGTTGGAAAAGTAACTAACGAAATGTTTGCCCTAAAGCCAGGCGATATGCTCTTTTTAAGAGGAGCGTATGGGGTAGGGTGGCCGATTGAAGAGATAAGCGGGAAACATTTGGTCGTAATAACCGGCGGAACCGGTCTTGCGCCCGTCAAAAGCCTTTTAAGTAAATGCCTGAACGAACCTGAGTTTGTGAAGAGCGTCTTTATTATAAGCGGGTTTAAAAACGAAGATGGAATACTGTTTAAGAACGACCTTGAATCGTATAAAAAGAATTTCAAGACAGTTTACTCGCTTGATATCGATAAGATAGATGGCTGGGAAGTCGGGTTTGTCACAGAGCACGTGAATAAAATCCCTATTAAGGACTATGAAGACAACTATGCGATACTCGTGGTCGGGCCTCCTGTTATGATGAAGTTCACCGCGCTTGAATGCTTAAAGAACGGCGCAAAGGAAGAGAATATTTGGGTTTCTTTTGAGCGAAAGATGTCCTGTGCAATTGGGAAATGCGGGCATTGCCGCATCGACGAAGTATACGTATGCCTCGACGGTCCGGTGTTTAATTATAAACAAGCCAAAGATTTAGTTGATTAAGGCGGGTGACTAATAATGAATCATGATATAGATATCAAAAATACGAGGATAAATTGTTTTCGTCAGTCCAAAATCAAAGGGGAATTTTTGCTTCAGATGCGCGTCCCGGGCGGCACGCTTGACGCAAAATACCTGGAGTTTGTACAGCATATATGCAAGACCTGGGGCAACGGGCTGTTTCATTTCGGTATGCGTCAGTGTTTCAACGTGCCGGGCATAAAATATGAAAGCATCCCGGCCGTCAATGCATACATAAAAGAGTACCTTGAAGGCGTTGAAGTCGGAATGTGCAACGTAAAAATGGATGACACTGAACACGGATTCCCGACTATAGGCGGAAGAAACATCATGTCCTGCATCGGAAACGAGCATTGTATCAAGGCTAACGTCAATACTTTCGCTCTAGCAAGAAAAATTGAGCCGCTTATTTTTCCCGGTCATTATCACGTGAAGATAGCGGTAGCCGGATGCCCGAACGATTGCGGAAAGGCGCATTTTAACGATTTTGGCATGATCGGTATTGCAAAGATGGAGTATCACCAGGAGCGCTGCATCGGTTGCGGCGCCTGCGTGGACGCGTGTTCTCATCACGCGACCGGCGTACTGAAACTCAATGAATTTAACAAGATAGACAAAGACGATTGTTGCTGCGTTGGCTGCGGCGAGTGTACGCTCATTTGCCCCGCAAGCGCGTGGACGAGACTTCCGACAAAATTTTTCCGCGTACTGCTCGGAGCGCGTACCGGAAAACAGGAAGCGCGCATGGCAAAAACGTTTTTGACATGGGTAACGGAGGATGTTATTCTACAGCTTTTCGCAAACTGGCCGAAATTCAGCGCGTGGGTGCTTGACTATAAGCCTGAATACCTGCATGGAGGGCACCTCATTGACCGCGCGGGTTATCAGAAATTTAAGGAAATCATGCTTGACGGGGTGAAATTAAATCCTGAAGCAAAAGTTGCGGATAATATCTACTGGGCGGAAACCGAATACAGACGCGATATACACGTTAAACCATTGGCTGAACATAAGAAAGCGGGGCCGGGGGCAACTTCGGGGCATTAAATAATATACAAGAAATATCGCGCATTTTGATATTTCTTGCGTTTTATCGTAGAAAGAGACTTATGAAGATAAAAATTGGGACGAGAGAATCGTCGCTTGCGCTTGCGCAGGCGGATCTTATAGCGGATGGCTTAAGAAATGCTGAGCCCTGTTTAGAAATTGAAAAGGTTATCGTTAAGACAAAAGGCGACCTGATTTTAGATCGCCCGTTGCATGAAATACCGGACAAAGGTTTATTCGTAAAAGCGCTTGATGATAAACTTTTGTCCGGTGAAGTTGATATTGCGGTGCATAGTATGAAAGATATGCCGACGAGTCTGCCGGAAAAAGTATCCATGATACCGGTTTTGAAGCGGGAAGAACCGCGCGACGCATTAATTACTCGCAACGGAAAGCTTCTGTTTGAAGAGCTTAAAGCGGGGGCCAGGATTGGCACGAGCAGCAAGCGGCGCGCATATCAGCTTAAGATTGCGCGGCCTGACCTTGAGATCGTTTCGCTTCGCGGAAATATTCATACGCGCCTTGAAAAAATGTGCGAAGAAGATTACGACGGGGTTGTGCTCGCTGCGGCCGGGCTTTATAGGGTAGGGCTAGAGAATAGGATATCGCACCTTTTCAAAATTGAAGAAATAGTTCCGGCGCCAACGCAGGGGATTTTATGCGCCGAATTCCGGGCAGAGGACGAGATAATCAAGAATAGTTTACTAAAGCTTTGCGACCGGGAAACAGTAATATGCGCGAACATTGAGCGTATGCTGCTCTCGGCTATCAACGGCGGATGTCATGTACCGTTTGGAGCGTATTGCGAATTATCCGGCGCGGAGTTCAAGCTTCACGCTGTGTATGGTGATCGGGACGGAGCGCGTTTAACGCGCGACCATATGGTCGGAGTAATAGACCGCGCTTCTGAAGCAATTATGACGTTTGCTCGCAAACTGATGAACTATGTCAAAGGTGAATAGCGTTGAGTCAGACTTATCCAGAACATAGCGGAATATTATGTCGTCTATAGATTTCACGGAAACTAATAAAGGACGCGTTGATCTTGTCGGCGCCGGTCCCGGCGACCCGGGGCTTTTGACGGTCAAAGGACAAACGCGGATAAAAGAGGCGGACGTAGTCGTTTACGATAGACTTGCAGTTGAGTGGCCGTTTCTTGATACAAAAGAGGGCTGCCTAATGGTTTATGTTGGAAAAGCCGCGTCGGATCATGTTATGCCGCAGGATAATATCAATGAAATGTTGTATCAGTACGCAAAGTGCGGGAAAAAAGTAGTGCGGCTTAAAGGCGGGGACCCATTTGTTTTTGGCCGCGGCGGCGAAGAGGCGGAATATCTTGTTAAGCGGGGAATAGAAGTAGAAGTTGTACCAGGAGTTACTTCCGCGCTCGCGGGGCCGTTATATGCGGGTATTCCAGTGACGCACAGGGCGATGGCTTCATCATTTCATGTTATAACAGGACATAGAAAGAATAATGAACCTGATACGATTGATTATTCAGCGCTTACAAGGCTTTCCGGTACACTTATTTTTTTGATGGGAATTTCTAATTTAGAAAAAATACAGGACAATCTTCTAAAAAATGGTATGAATGAAGAGACGCCCGTTGCGATAATCTCTCATGCGACAACTCCAAAGCAGAAGACTATAGTATCGACGCTAAAAGAAATTGTCCAAACGGCAAATAAGCACTCTGACTTGTCACCGGCTCTCATTGTGATAGGAGAGGTCGTCAAATTGCGGGAAAACCTGTCGTTTTTTGAAAGTAAACCATTGTTTTCAAAAACTATCGTTGTCACGCGAGCCAGGGAGAAAATAAGCGAATTATCGGGCGAACTCTTCGGGTTGGGCGCGAACGTAATAGCGCTGCCAATGATTAGAATAGAAAAAATTATAAACGCGGAAAAAATGAAAGAAATTACATCGTCGTTTTCGCAGTTTAAGTATGTGATTTTTACGAGCGAAAACGGGGTGCGAATCTTTTTTGAAGAGTTGCACGCTTTGCGTTGCGACGCGCGTATTTTCTCGGGTAAAGTTATATGCGCAATAGGAAGAAAAACTAAGGAAGCTTTGTTTCGTCATGGGATTTGCGCGGATGTTGCGCCAGAAACAGGAGCGAGCGAAGCGCTTTGGGAGAAGCTCTCGGATATAATTAAGAAAGAGGATAACGCGCTTTTAGTTCAAGCAAAAAACGGAAGAAAGTATCTGTCTCGAGCTCTTAAAAAATCCTGTAACCTGACTGAGATTTTTCCGTATGAAACAAAAGCGGAAGAAACAGAGGTCGAGAGATTAAGGGAGCTTGTCAAAACCGGGCAGATTGACGCGATTACATTTACGAGTTCGTCAACTGTCGCAAATTTTCTTTCGCATATCTCCGTTGAGGAATTAAAAGAGAATAATGTTTTACTTTTCTCCATTGGAGAGAGTACGACAAAAACAATTGAAGAAGCAGGACTGCGCGTCTGCGCAGAAAGTGAAAAAACTTGTGTTCGCTCGCTTGCGGAAGCAGTGAAGCGCGCTTTTTGCGAAAGAAGGAGAGAGAGGGAATGTATAGGCCAAGAAGGCTTCGGCTAAACGAACAAATCAGGGAGCTTGTACGCGAAACACAACTTCGTGTGAAAGATTTTATTTATCCGCTTTTCGTAGTTGAAGGCGCTTCGATTAAGAGGGAAATTCCGTCCATGCCTGATCAATATCATTACTCTGTCGATATGCTTTCGGAAGAAATCAAGAAAATTGAAGCGTTGAATATAGGAGCGGTTTTGCTCTTTGGCATACCTGAAAAAAAGGATACGCGCGGTTCTGAGAGTTATGCGCAGGACGGGATCGTTCAAAGAGCAGTGAGAGAAATCAAACGAGTATGTCCGAAAATTCTCGTCGTTACGGACGTATGTATGTGCGCATATACTGAACATGGTCACTGTGGAATTCTCGACGAATACGGGCAAGTCGACAACGACAAAACTCTTTTGTATTTAAGTGAGATTGCGGTTAGCCATGCGAACGCCGGCGCCGACATGGTAGCGCCTTCCGACATGATGGACGGCAGGGTTCACGCTATCAGGCAGGCGCTTGACGAAGATGGGTTTATAAATACTGCGATTATGGCGTACAGTGTAAAATACGCGTCTTGTTTTTACGGTCCGTTTAGAAACGCGGCTAAATCCGCGCCGTCAATGGGGGACAGGAAAGGTTATCAGATGGACGGCGCGAACATTAACGAAGCGCTGAAAGAGGCGCGCCTTGACGAAAACGAGGGCGCTGATATTCTGATGGTGAAGCCCGCGCTTCCTTACCTTGATGTTGTGAGAAAAGTTAAAGACAACACATTGCTTCCCGTAGCTACCTACAATGTGAGCGGAGAGTACTCAATGTTAAAACATGCAGTCAATGCCGGGATTCTCCCAAAAGAGGCTATTATGGAAACAGTTTTATCAATGAAGCGCGCGGGAGCTGATCTGATTATTACGTATTTCGCCAAAGAGGTCGTTAAAGCGCTGAACGGCAACTAATAATGTATTATCCGGCGATGTTGAACTTGAGAGATAAAAAGTGCGTTGTCGTCGGCGGAGGGCCTGTGGCGCTTCGAAAGTGCTTAGCTCTATTAGAATGCGAAGCGTCAGTTAAGGTTGTATCTTTAGTCTTTCAAAAGGAATTTTACGAGTTGAGTGCTGGATGCATCGAGCTTATTCAGGATGTTTTTCATACGAAATATATAGAGGACTGCTTCCTTGTCGTTGCCGCGACTGGAGAAAAAGAATTGAATCGGGATATTTACCGATATTGTGAAGATAATCGCATTTTAATAAACGTGGTCGACGAACCGGAACTTTGCTCGTTCATCGTTCCGGCTTATTTGCGGAGGGGCGATTTGACTATTTCGATTTCGACCGGAGGAAAATCTCCTGCGCTTGCTAAGAGAATCAAAGAGGAAATAGAAAGAAAATATCCTGCGGAATATGCGGAATATGTAAAAATAATGGGCTTAATACGCGAAAGAATTATGGAAAAAAAGCATACGCAGCAGGAACGTATGCAAATTCTCACAGAGCTTTCACATTTGCAATGTAACGTAATATCTGACTATTATGAAAATATGAAGTAACTTGTATAAAATCCTTTCAATCTCAGCAGAGACATCCATTTTTCAATTAACTGAAAACATTTTGATTTTATGTAAAATTTATGAGTTAATGCTATAATATGTTACCCATTGCAAAATTACAAGAAATAAGATAAAAGAGATATATGAAATATGAGAGACATTATCCGAAGATTTGTGGCGGATAAATAATTTGGTATCGCGCGATATTCATCAAGTCGAGAAATTGAACATACTATTTCTGTTGATGGAAGGATAGCGTTGTAAAGCGTCAGGCGATGCAGTAAATGCAAATTGCGCCTTGAGAGGAGGGCTTGTTTAGCGAATTACATAGTTTCAACAAAACCCATATTGCAACAAGTTTTGGCCATAGAGAGACGCTCATTGCCAAACAACTATTGGTCTATAAAAAAACTTTTATATCAATAATGGGGGTACTGGTATGAGACAGATGTTGTGGAGCAATTCTGTTAGGCTCTGGAGAGGAGATAATAAGACAAAATTATTTCCATTTGATTTTCATTCTAACAGAGAAGGCAAAGGAGACCTTTCGGAGATTGAGTATAGGCTTTCTAAAAAATTATCATCAGGTTCTTGTGAGGATGTTTCAAGAGGGTCGTACACGGTAAATATTGATAAATTATCTGAGGATGGCATACTCAAATATCCTGCGGATGAATTCTCCGAAGCATTAAAAGAAAAGGAAGAATTAATACTATTTATGCATATGAGATACAAGGAATAATTTGAATGTTTTCATTGTTGTTGGTGAATAATCAAAAATACGGGCACGAGCGCTTAAGCGGGCCTTTGCGATGTATTTGTGGTTTAGTTTATCGGATAAAGTAACATAAGATACATTATAGGACATAAAATATCCTCGTCTTAAACGTGGCTAATTTTCTAGTGGTTGCCATTATATTTCCAAACACCAACCTCCCCTGCACCGGAAGTAGAAAAATCTGCATTACCAAAACATCAATTATGTCTAAAAGTGATTTATTTGTATTTAAATATAAATATTATAACAAAAATATTTTATTTGTCAAACAAAATAATATAATTATGAATAATATTAATTATTATTTATACAATCGCTTATTTGTGTAACAGAACAAACCGTAACTGAGAATGGTCTAAATATGGATTTATCGAAATGAAGGGACCTCCTTTACGTATGTTTATTCCAATGAGCGGAATCAGTCATATGTTGCAGCTTTGGAACATTGACCCTCAAGAGGAACAAGAGCGACTCTAATGGCAAGTTAACAAGCAGAGTAAAGAATTTTTCATTTGGAGCCTCCAGTTTGGATGTTTTCGAACGGATCATGATATTAGAAAAGGGCGGTTCTCTCGCCCGCCCCACATTGTACATTGTTTTTATTGTGCCGCCTTCATTATACTTAATTGCTTTTCAATCGCAATTTTACTGCCGACGACCCCATATTGTATCGAAACTCGTTTGCAACCCCTGGATATGAAAGAAGGACAAACTGTCCGTCGTTAAAACGTCAGCATGAATCGAAGTTTGTTTTAAGCCAGAATATAGCAAGCCCTCCTTTCCCTCCTTTTGCCGATAAGTCGTCGTTCGTGTAATTGGCGCCATTTGCCGGTATCCTTGGAATATCCGCCTGCATAAACAGTGATGGAAAAGTGCTTAGATACTCGCTGAAATCATCCTGTTGCATCATTGGAGCTTTTTCAGCAAAATAAGCAACGCCTCTTGCAAGCTGCTTGAAAGACATCCCGTCTTGGTCGTCCGGTATGGCGCTTAACCATGCTTCAAGCGCATTTTTATTCACAGCAATAATTGCATTGTAGTCCTCAATAGTACTTTCCCTCAACTGCCACGCAAGTGCCGCTTGAGTGAAAATAATACTAATAAACAACACGGATATCGTTAGTAACCTCAAAAGAAGCCGCTCCTTTTACACTATTTTATGTCAAGTATAACGGATCCGCCAAAAGATTTCCCCATCATATCTTTTCCGCCAAGCCAGAAGTCAATGAATCCAACAGTGGCGAATGAATTCTCTCCTATGAGTTCCTTTACATAAAACTCAGCTTCCCACAAGTCTTCCTTAACGTTTCTGACAGATTCAGGCTGAATCCATCCTTGAGTTCTGGTATTTGTCAACCCTACTCCCATCCACATAGTAGCAACGTTCGGTTTGCACGCTTTATTCATTCTGAATTCAAATTTAATCAATTCATTGCTGTTTGCGGCTTTTGATTTTTCAATCGTATTACTTTCTACTGTGATTTCAACGGGGTTTAATCCGTTCTTTACCTCAATAATGCTGTCTAAGACGGAATTAAACAATTCATTATCCCAATCAGTTAGAAAAGCTCTTTGTTGGGTCTTATCGCTAAGGCTCTTGGCGAAAGCTATCGCTGAAGCATTGGCTGTTTTTAGCTCTGCGTCCTTAGCGAGAAGCCACTTCGTATGCCCTTCAATCGCATCGATGTATACTAAATCAAGCATATTTTGCATACTTCTAATAGTCCACCACGCGTCATTTTCTATGTAGGCGGAAAGCTCTGTTTTTCCTATAAAATGCTCCGCCATTTCCTTTGCCGGATTCTCCATTTGCTTGAGTTTCTCCGGCAGTGAATTTATACCCATCACATGAAGAGGTATATATGGTTGTTCGCACGGACGCCCAAACGCAACCCAAAGAGTTGTAAGAGCTGGAGTTTCTCCAAACTCAACGACTGTGCTTTCATCCGTTGTTTGATCACATGTACGCCTGATAGTCGTATCATGAGGGTTAGCGCCAAGAAGGGCGATTCTCTCCTCAAGAGGATCGTCAATTGAACCTTCGAAATGTGTCCTCAGAACTCTCTTGATGAGCTCCGGGCTTGCGGTTCCATTATAAATTGAGTTACCTGAAACTTTTGCAGGTTTAATTGAGAATGGGTATCCTGTCTCAGGATGGTTAGGGATGACATCTGTGTTATCGGTTCTCCATTCTTTCCCCGACATAATTGAAATGCCGTAGCTCAATCTCAGCGTGCTTCTTGGAGTGTTCCAGGTTGAAGGAGCATTATTCGAGTCAAATTTTTGCTGATAACAAAATGCAAAGTCAAAATCTGAATATAATTTATCGTCCGGGTCTGACGGCTTATAGAAGCCGTTGTCGATAGCATGTTGAACTAAATATTTTGACCATATAAAAGTATCGTTGGCCATTATTTCGGGCGCTTCCTCTTTGGCATTGCTAAAGTCTATGTTTCTTATCGTAAACATATTTGGCATCAGGACAATTTCATCATCCTTGACCCTGCGGGCAACATATTGATTACCTTGAGTAACCTGAAGCATCCAGGCCTCATCTGCGTCTGAAATTGTGTAGGCTCGGCTTTGCCCGTAACCATAATCTCTAAGCAATTCCGCAGCAATCATCACTCCATGTCTTGAATTAGTTGCTCTTTCAGCTATAGCCCTGCGCAGGATGAATATTATTCCCTGTTTTTCAAATCCACCTTTGGGGACTTGCGCGTTTCCGTTATTGTTTGTCGCTACAAACACACCGTTTTCATTCATAAAAGCATCAGCCGCAGACATTCCAACATTAGTCCCTACCCGCGTTTCCCTTCCCTCGCTCCAGTAGTATCCAAACGTACTTGGAACTTGAGGAATGTCGTCACTTTTTGGCGCTCTTGCAGCAGGATGTGTTTCTGCAGGGATCTTTGTTCCATTTGCCCATGTCGCTGCCGGCACAAGAGCATGACGGTAGACAGCTCTGCTTCCATCGTCTTCATTATGCCCAACTATGACTTTCTTAGTGGAAGAAGCATCTTTCCCGACGATGATGGTAAAACATGCCAGTGCAGTACTTCCAGTCAATGCCAAAACAATAAATATTGCAATAAGAGACAATATAAACTTTCTTGTAGTCATTAAACCCACCCCTTCGTTTATTTTGAGCAGCAAATGCTCACATCGCTTTAATTATATAATGTAGTCAGTTAAATAATATAGAAAAAAAGAACATTTAATCTTTCATCAATTTAGCGTTCATTACGAATTCAACGGCTTCTCCTCTGGACATAATATTACCTGGAAGCTTTACCCCGGAAGACGATTCAAGTCTAATTCTTGCAGTTTTTGTCAATGGAAGGTCGGCGCCAAATATTCCTTCCGCCAATTGAGGCATCCAGCCGTAAAGCGTTGCGGCTTGAACGGCGCGCCAATATTTCGATGATACGGGGACATCATCAAATTTGTCATATAACGAAAGATGAGCTCCTGATTGCCATAATTCTATCTGAACGTCGAATGGAACAAGTTCCCGCGGGTTTACGCGCTCTTTGGCGGAAAGCGCCGCAATTGTACCCGCAGCCTGCCCGACATGCATTACGATGGGATGAAGCCGCGTTGTCCCATTGACCATTCTTGAAACGGAAATATTCTTCTCAGCTGCGATAAGGCCGTCCACGGTTTCCGGAATAAAAACCTCAAACGGTACTTGATATATTCCTTCGCTTCCGACCCATGTCGTTGGAAATTTACTGTAATCCTCATCAAGTTCACTTTCAAGGAATTCATTAGCTCGCCCTGCATGTAAATCGACCTGATACTCTCCAAGCGCCATAGACGAAGGAAAATTCTTTGTCGCTCGCCCAAGCTTTTTGACTCTCTTAACGTCGTCAAACCTTAAAGTATAAAGTCCAAGAAGCCGCCTACTCTCCCTTACGTAAGGAAACGGAGGGAAATGTTTAAGCACTTCTCCGTAAATTTTCCCCATATCCTTTATCTCATCATCATTGTATATCCAGGTTTGCCAAGAAGTCGCGTTAATAAATCCTTCGTCATATCCCTGAGATATGTCAACAGTCCAGTCGGACTGATTTAATTCATTTTGATAATAGTAAATGAATTGCAGTGTCCTGAGCGCGGCGCGCCGGTTTACTTCCTTACGATGCGCTCTGTCCTCAAGGTAGCGAACGGTGAGCCCCTCACGGTTCGAATGCGGGTAGTCGTTTGCCCAGTTAATTCCTGTACGCGTGATATTTGCCCACGTATTAGGATCCGAATTGTCGACAGGCAGAGGGCAGTCTATGTCGGGCAGCCCTCTGTATGCGTTGTGGCTCGGTACGTCAAAAGGATATCCGCCCGCTCCCCAACTCGAGCCGTCTACTGCAACGACATTGCGGAAAATATCAACGTAATTTTCATACTCAGGCGGCATTACATTAATTTTCAATTTGTCAGGCATTTCTCCGCTTGTATCCCTACTCCACCTCTTAATTATTGCAACTTGAGTCATATCCTGGATTTGCGCGTTCAGATTGAGAGCGGGAGAAATACAGTTTCCAGCGCGATATTTAGCGCCGGTGAGCGGGATAAAATCTCCCTGTTCCGTCGCGTCAATGAAAACGTGTGCTCTGAGTTCAAAAGGAAAAAGGTCGTCTCTTTGAAATCTCGCTCCAACTACACGATTACCTTCGAGTATTGCGGCCTTAGCGCGTGAATTTAGGCGAACATCCACCCTACCCGCCTCTTTCAGCATTTCATAGAATATCTTTTGTCCAACCGCTGGTTCAAAACTTATGGTTCCCGCGCCAAACATTCCAGTTGAAACAGATTTTCCATATGTCTTATAATATTTTGCAGCTCTCTCGATAAATTCTCCGTACAGTCCGAATCTCGTCCTGTTGTTATCATCCATAGTAGCTACTCCCGCTCCTGTTGCCTGACCTCCTATCCATCCGGATTCTTCAACTATAGCAACATTCACGCCCATACGGGCGGCCTGTATGGCGGCAACAACCCCGCTAGCCCCGCCGCCAACTATAACTACATCATATATTTCAGCACCATGTGCAATGCTTTGTGACAGCAATATTATTAAAATATATTTAAAAATTATCTTCATATTATATATACTCCTATATGTCCCGAAACAAATTACGAGCTTATACCCCGTTTACTCAATGCCATTCTGAATTATATTGAATAATATCTTCGCAATATTCGTATTATCAATGATACCTGACGCTCCGTAAAACTCTTCGTTCTTTACCCCGATTGCAAATATCGGGACATTAGCTCCAGTGTGATATTTAGTGCTCCATTTGACTGAATATGGATCTTTAGGGACAAAATGAAGACCTCCGGTTTCATGGTCGCCTGTCACAATTATTAATGTATTTTCCGGGTGTGTACAATAAAAATTCAATGCCTCTGATACAGCATTGTCGAAATCTTCCATTTCATGCAACATTCTTTTGAATTCATTATCATGGCAAGCATAATCAATATTGCCTCCTTCGACAACAATTAAAAAGCCTGACGAAATGTCCGATAATATTTGAATAGCCTCTTTAACGAAGTCAGCTAACGTCCGGCCATTTTTTGTTCGTTTTTCGACGTATGGCATACAAGCGTCAGATCTGAGCGTCGGATTGACAGAAATTACTTTATTTCTTTTGCCTGATAGATTATTCGTATCAGGAATTTCTCCATTCATGAATACTGCATATCCGAACTTCTCTGCTAACTTGTAAAGGCTTTCGCTCTTTTTATCTTTTCCGTTATGATGATAAAAGCCCCCGCCGCCAAAATAATCAATGTTACTTGCAATTAGCTGCAGCCCTATTTCGTAATATGCATTTCGTGAATTAATATGAGCGTAAAATCCTGCCGGAGTTGCATGATTAAGCGACATTGTCGAGATTATTCCAACGGCAATTTCATTTTCTAAAGCTAACTCGGATATGTTTGATATTCTATTTCCGCGACTGTCAAGCCCTAAAGTTTCGTTTCGGGTCTTTTCGCCGGTCGCAATTGCAGTCGCAGCAGCGGCAGAGTCCGTAACAACGTTTTTGAATGAGTGAGTTGTGACTTCACCGCTCACAGGAAATGAATCAATGTTCTTTGTCAGAGTATTTCTTTGTGCTGCAAGATACTGATTTATTCCCATTCCATCACCAATAAATAGAAAAATATATAAAGGGTTTCTATTATTATCTGCTCTTGTTTCATATGTTGATAATACTATTAGAAAAAATGTAAAGATTATCGCGATTATTTTTTTCAATGATATTCTCCAATCAATTTTTTAAACAAATATATTATAACTCGGAGAACATGAATATATAAATCAATAAAAAACTGCAAAAACAAGAAAATATATATGGCCTTTGCGTCATCATAACGAATATTTATAATGAGTAGTATGTCGACATATATTATAATGCATTGCAAAGAAAGCTTATATTAATTATATTAAGCAATATGTCCACAGAATAAATATATAAGCGCTATGTTTATTTGAAACAGTATTGATCTTTAGATGCACCTTAATGACCATTCATGCGTTATTATCAGGGTTTATCTTAAATGAATTTTATGATAAAATCTGACTAGCGTTGCATAATGTCCGATAATATTTGAAATGCCTTACGAATCAAGATATCTTTGATGAATAATCAAGTTACAACGTATGTGCATAGTGATACAATAATATATGAAAGGAGTGTTTATAATGGATAACAACATAACTGATGTGAGTTTCAGAATTGACACTGACATAAAAAATCAGGCAGATAAGCTTTTTTTACAACTTGGTCTTAACATGAACACAGCATTTAACATTTTTTTACGACAATCAATAAGAGAGGGAAGCATCCCTTTTTCCATAACCATTAACACGCCCAATAGCATAACAATCGCTGCTATGCTTGAGGCGGAAAGTATCGTAGACAACCCAGCCGTAAAACGCTACACGAATGTGGAGGAAGCATTAAAGGAATTGAAATCGTGAGTCGTGAGATCGTTTGGACAACTCAATTTAAAAAGGACTATATATTGTCAGAAAAGCGTGGTCTTCCTATTTCTCTACTGGATGACTGTATCCGTATACTAGCTTCAGGGGAAAAACTACCATCGCATTATTGTGATCATAATCTTTCAGGCAATTGGAATGGGTACCGCGAATGTCATATTCGCAGCGATTGGTTGCTAATTTATCGTATTGATGGAAACGACTTAATCCTTGTTCTATCGCGAACAGGCAGTCATGGTGATTTATTTTAATCGTGAATTCATATGTAGTATCTTCCGATAAAGAGTTAAATATTATAAATATATTTAAATGAAATATCGTAAATATGATATTTCAGAAAGGAAGATTCTAATGATTAGCATGTATACAGCGCGAACTTCGGAAATTGATGAGATTGACGATGCTATAAGCGAGATTAAGAGCCAAATTGATTTCTCTGCGTTAAAGAAGAACTCCGGGGGTATAATTTTCTGCCATATAGACTTTATTGAAAGCGGCGTAGTTAAGGCCATTTGCGAAGCCCTGCCCTTCAATATAATCGGAATGACTTCCATGGTTGGAGCGGATGAACATGGTTATGGTCTGTATGATCTTACGCTCACTGTGCTCACGAGCGATGAAGTTTCTTTTGAAGTCGGAATGACTAACGGTATTAATCACGATAATTACATCGAAGAAATTGACAATCTGTACAAAGACATTCGCTGCAAAGTCAATAGCGATCCAGCCATGATTTTTACGTTTATGCCATATATGCGCGAAGTAGCCGGCTATCAGGTGGTCGAGGCTATGGATAAATCCTGCCATGGAATTCCGATGTGGGGCTCTATTACAAATAATATTGATTTCAATTACGAGACGGTGCAGACCATCTGCAACGGCAAATTTCTACCGACGGGCGTAGCTATGATGTTTTTAAATGGGCCGGTCGAACCGAAATTTATTGTTTCATCCATTCCTGAACATAACATATCCGACAACCGCGCTATTATTACCAAGAGCGAGGGCGCAATTTTGCGTGAAATAAACGGTATGCCGGTTCTTGAGTATCTGGCTAATATCGGCCTGATTATTACCAAAGAGAATATTACAACAACACCAATTATGGTATATTACGAGCATTCACAAAAGCCTGTAGCGTTAGGCTTTTATACGTTATTTGACGATGGCTCGGTTTTGACCGGAGGCGAAATGCCCGTAGGCGCGTCAATTGCCGTGGGCAGTATTAACGCTGAGGGTATATTTGAATCTGCGGAGGACGGTCTTGTGAGAATTTTGGATTTGAAAGACCGACAGGCAACGCTTCTACTTCCATGTGTGACGCGCTATATTATGCTTGCGCCGGATCAAGAGAGTGAACTTCGGCTGATAAATGAAAAGCTTAGAGACAGCGGGCTTCCCTTTATGATGGGGTATTCAGGCGGTGAAATCTGTCCGATGCTTGGTCAGGATGGTAAGATGCACAATCGGTTTCACAACTATACTTTTTGCGCTTGCGTTTTATGAATTCTCCATACAGCTCTTTCCAACTTAGTCTGCACATGGTGAAGCGCATAATATGGATATGAACATTACAAATGATGATGACGTACAATCTATGGTATCCCGGCTTCTGCGTGAAAACCGTAAGCTTAGCCGTGAGATTGTTCATCTGAAAAACGCCGTTGCGCAAGAAAAAATCGCATATACGACAGTTTTGAATCAACAAAAGGCGAGTACCTTTATTCAACGGGAAAGAGAGAGATATCTTGCTCTTTTGCTTGCCAATTCCCCGAGCATTATTTTATTTTTAAGCCAAACAATGCGGGTCGAGTTTTGCACTGAATATTTTGTGGCAAAAGCAGGGTTTAAGAAAGCCGTTGATGTTCTGGGTCACACTTTAACTGAGATATTTTCTCCTTTTCTGGATATTGCGTCTCATGAAAATATGTTGGAGCAAAGTCGTTTAGTAATTGAAACAAACACTCCACGCTCTCTTGATATGACGTTCCATTTCAACAGAAGCGGTGAAGCGGAGGATTTTTCAGGGCTGATAGTTCCAATGAAAGACGAGCGGCAGCATAGTGATGGGGTTATGTTGCTATTTCATGACATAACCGATATTAAACGGTCGCGGGAGGAAGCGTTGTCTGCCAGCAAGGCGAAGAGTGATTTCCTTTCAAATATGAGCCATGAGATTCGCACGCCAATGAACGCGATAATCGGCATGACCGCAATTGGAAAGTCCGCTGCTGAAACAGACAGAAAGGATTACTGCTTAAAAAGAATTGAAGGCGCCTCCCATCACCTTCTTGGCATAATAAATGATATTTTGGATATGTCGAAAATAGAAGCCAATAAGTTTGAACTTTCAGTGGCGGAATATGATTTTGAGAATATGCTGCGGCGGGTTGTCAATGTTATAAGTTTTCGAGTGGACGAAAAACAGCAGAGTTTAACAGTCAACATTGACAGCGCCATTCCAAAAACCATAATCGGAGACGACCAACGGTTAGCTCAGGTCATTACCAACCTCATTAGTAACGCGGTAAAATTCACGCCCGATGGAGGCGCCGTCAGACTTAACACTTTTCTAGCATCCGAAGAGAGCGGTGTATGCATAATACAAGTAGAAGTGACAGATACGGGGATAGGCATAAGCCCACAACAGCAAAAAAGGCTGTTTAAATCTTTTCAGCAAGCCGAAAGCAGCACAACGCGTGAATTCGGTGGTACCGGGCTTGGGCTTGCTATCTCTAAAAGCATTGTTGAAATGATGAGCGGGAAAATATGGGTCGAGTCTGAGCTTGGAAAGGGCGCGACTTTTGCGTTTACATTTCAGGCAAAGAGGGGAAATGAAAAGAGCCCAAATCTGTATGAACATATAAACTTGGGCGATGCCCGAATCCTTGCCGCAGATGACGATCTGAATGTTCAAGAGGCCGAGCATGGAGATACATCAATTGATTTTCATGGAATTAGCATTCTGTTAGCGGAAGATATGGAAATAAATCGTGAAATTGTACTTGCGCTTCTTGAACCGATGTCTCTCAATATAGATTGCGCGAAAAACGGCGCTGAGGCTGTCAATATATTCAGCGAAGCGCCGGAAAAGTACAAGATGATTTTCATGGATGTCCAAATGCCTGAAATGGACGGCTATGAAGCAACAAGACACATACGCGCGCTTGATATTCCAAGCGCCAAATCTATCCCGATTGTTGCTATGACAGCAAACGTATTCAAAGAGGATATTAAGAAATGCATTGAAGCGGGTATGAACGATCATATTGGGAAACCGCTGAACTTTGATGAGGTCGAAGAAAAACTGCGCAAATACTTACGCGAGATCCTCTAAACAAACACTGTATTCTCATGTCAAATATAAAACAAAAATATTAACTGCTTGAACAGATCCGTATGAATTCCAGTGTAGTTTGTGCCGACAAGTAAATATCACAAATTAAATTTTCCGGTAAATCCTATTAAAAATAATGACTTGCTTCTAAATCTATTTATAAGTAAGGAGGATGCCATGCAAATTAAGAGAACTGATATCTATCCGATTACTGACTTTGATCGACGTATCCGTTCCCACGCGCCTATGGAGCGAAAAGCGAGCCGACGCGGCTCCATATTGAACATCTCTCCCGATGATTCGTGGGAAGCGCGCGACAAGCGCGACGGCATTGAGTTGGGCAACCGATACCGTACCCAGTTCCCAGTTCGAGTTTACCGTAATAAAAAGGAATCTTCGATAGTATTGGAGGCTTTGAGCGTGAATGTCTCTAATACCGGTATTATCGTCGAGATATCGAATCTGGATGCGGAAAAGGAGTTCGAACTGCAAAAGCCGTTTTTCCTGCGCTTTTTCCTCCCTCCCGGTGATTTGCCGGAAGGATACGACTCGGCTGTTGACGTAGAAGCGAAAGTAGCCCGTGTCTTTCGAGACGGTGAGGAAGGGCAACTTTTCGTGGCTTTTATGTTTGACAAGAAGCTCTCGAATTTCCTTGGCGAGAAGAGATGGCGTTATTTTGAAATGCTTGCCATCTTTACGCTTTTCATCACTTTTGTGTTCATAGGCCAAATTAAGACTAACAGCGTATTCTACTTTTTCTTTGACCCTTGGATGTACTTGTATGGCCTTTGTGCAGTGACCTTTCTTGTTTCGAGATACTTTTTCGCGGCGTTTTACTGGAATACTGAACCTGTACTGCTATCCCCCGAGAAAAATGAATCTTCCGAAACGGGGTACAAGTACGATTACGCGCCTCCGGTGAGCATCGTTATCTCTTGTTTTAACGAGGAAGAGTGGATAATAAAAACCATTCGGAACTGTCTTGATCAGTATTACCCTCCTGAAAGCCTGGAAGTCATCGTTGTGGATGACGGGAGTACGGACAACTCCCCGGCAATTATCCAGGCTTTCTGTGATCAGGTACGTGATATAGTTGGAGACTCGCTCGTTTTCCTCCCTCAGAAAGAGAATAAGGGGAAACGCGAGGTCATAGCCGCAGGTGTACGAGCAGCGAAGCATGACCTCATAGTTGTTGTTGACTCCGACAGTTTTCTGACTCCTGAGGCTGTGGCGCATCTGGTGCAACCCTTCAAGAACCCGAAAGTAGGAGCGGTCTCCGGGCGCACTGAAGTGGAGAACAAGTGGACAAACACGCTAACCAAGATGCAGGCTGTACGGTATTACATCGCGTTCCGCATCTTCAAGGCGGCTGAAGCGATATTTGACGCTGTCTCCTGCCTTTCGGGGCCTCTCGCTTGTTATCGAAAGAGTTTAGTATTGGAGAATCTGGATGCTTGGCTCAACCAGAGATTCTTATGGCATCGCGCCACTTTCGGGGACGACCGAAGCATGACGAATTTCATCTTGAGCAAGTACCGGACAGGATATCAGGATAAGGCCGTCTGTTACACTATGGTCCCCTCGGATATGAAGATGTTCATGTGCCAGCAAATGCGCTGGAAGCGTTCGTGGTTGCGGGAGAGCATTCGGGCGGCAAAGTATATGTGGCGTAAAGAGCCATTCGCGGCTATCTCTTTTTATTCGGGATTGGCCTTACCTGTTCTGGCGCCGTTTGTCGTCGTTCGCGCACTCATATTCCTTCCTATTATGTACGGGATTTTTCCAACGACTTTTCTCTTAGGCATCGTTCTTATGAGCCTCTTGATGAGCGGGAGCTATCTACTACTCAGGCGCAGCAGATTGTGGCTCCACGGGATACTTTTCTGCGCTTTCTACCTTTTCATTCTAATATGGCAAATGCCGGTGGCAATTCTGACGTTTTGGAAGTCTGAGTGGAGCACGCGCGACACTGCCGCAGACGTTGCGGCTAAGCAAAAGAAGGCTGCCAAGAAGGGTTCGGAGTTGTATGATGATAACTTTCAATCAGACGCTAAAGCTTCGTGAGGATACTTAAATGAATAACAAAGAATGGATTAAAATAGTCAGAACAATTGTGGAAATAATTGCGGTTACTGCTTTTGCTTATTGGAGCTATAACCTTATCTTTAAGGTTCCGGAACTGAAGCATTCCGACCGAAGCCAGTGGATCCAGCGTGACGGCTTCATAGCTTTGTCGTATGGCGGAATCTCTCGCACTGAGGCTGAGCGGCGGGTGGCTCGCGATCAGTTTAATGAGCACGTGAGAGTCCTTATTGAAGCGGGTTATGAAGTAATCACAGATGATGATATAGTCAATTTCTATGCTAATGGCGCTCCATTACCGGATAAGGCGCTCTTTCTGATGTTCGAGGGCGGGCGTAAGGACAGCGCTATCTTCGGGCACGACACACTTGAGGAATTTGGGATTCGGGCTACAATGTTCATTCAGACAGAACGTCTTGACGGCTGGAACCGCTTTTTCATTAGAAAGAATGATCTTTCATTGCTATCCGGGAACCCGTGTTGGTCAATAGGCAGCCAGGGTTACGATCTCAGGCATATTAATATAATGCCGGACGAAGGTTACTCGTTTTTTCTGACGGATTTCCTGAGAAACATCGACAAAGAACCCATTGAAACTCATGAAGAATTTATAGAGCGTATCAGCGAGGATTATAAGCTGTCGTTCGACCCTTTGCGGGAGATAATTAATTATGACCCAAAGCTCTACATCTTCATGCCTGCAAACATGATGTGGCGTTCACTTGACGGCGACGTGGAAGCTGCAAATGCAGAACAGATGAAGCAATATTACAGAGCAGCGTTTACGCGGGAGGGGCCTTGCTATAACAGTGCGGTTACCTCCTGCTACAACATGACTCGAATGCAGGTTCAGCCCGATTGGACTATTAACCGCATCCTTATGGAAATAGATTTTTGGAGCCCGCACAAGAACGATTATATCCAAGGAGAGGAGGCCGCTGCTCTCTGGAGTATCCTCTGCGGCGCTCTCGTTACGGAAGAGAATCACCTCATTCTTACAGCTCCAAAAGATCAGGAGGCTCTTTGCCGACTCAAAGGGTCGGATAACTGGGAAAACCTGTCACTCTCATTTTCCGTGCCGGAACCTGTCCAGGGAGTTCAGTCCGCTTACCTCCGCTACACTTCTCCGTTGTCCTTTCTGCGGATTTCAGTGGCGCGCAATCTTGTCACTGTTCATGAACGTGTGGAAGGCAAGGGGTTGTATCAGCTTTACTCCGGTTACATCCGGGAGCAGCAGCCGTGGAATTTCAATATCCTGATGCGGGGTAATCGAGTGGAAATTAAAGTCAACGACAAGGCTTTATATGGTGACCCTTTGCCTGTCACTAATCAGCTGCGAAAAGGCAGCGTAGCTCTTGGCGTCAAAGGTGAGAATGCCCATTTGGACGGTCGTTTCAACGATTTACGCATCCAGCCTTTTCCTGTACAGTGGGCGCGGCTTTCTGAGCTCTTTGCGGACGATTCGAGTAATCTTGAGGCTGTGGGGAACGCAAAAAACGTAGCGCTGATAGTCCCAATTGCGCCGGACGACGCAAAATGGGCGGCGTTTGCAGCGCGAGCTATCTTTTACGGCGCCGGAACAGGGGAAGTAATTTATGCTGAGCTTCCGGAGGGAGAACTTGACCTCTCTTTCCTGTCTCGCGAGTGGTTGAATATTCCTCCTGTTTTGTCTGAAAACTTATGGAAGGGCGTTGTTTTCGTTCCGCTTTTGGACAGGGGCGTTTCTCTTTCTCGCATGAATGAAGTAATCCACTCAGCCAAGGAAAAAGGACTCATAGTCTCTCTGAGACTTTCTGAACAGGAAGTGCGGCTTTTAGCAGACTCGGACATAAAGCTTGATGCGGATTACTTGCTGCTGCCCTCAAAAAGCGGGTTACCGCAGGATTTACTCCGAACCTTTGGCAATCGTTACAATTTAAACAATGTCCTCAGCTGGATGGATCCCGAGGCTGCGGGGGTGGAGGTGTATCGTGCAGAAAAATAGAGATTCTTCTTATATAATAAGTATCACGCGTTGTGCAGCCGCCTCCAAAAGCGGGAGAGTAACTGCTGTTGCCGCTTTTTCACTTATACTATTTTTCATGAGCCTTGCCTTACTGGTTTACTCAGCATATGCAGCGGAACCAACCGCAGATAATCAGGAAGTGAAGGCTGAAAGCGAAAGACCAGTTGCCAGCGCATTCCAGCAAGCCGAAACGCTGATGAAACGGGGTACGCGGGCGAACGATCTGTTAGCGCTAAACTTCGTAGACGAAGGTTTAAAAATAGATCCCTGGTATTTCCCGCTCTGGAAAATGAAGGCTACCCTTCAAGCCCGGCTGGAGGCGTATCCTGAAGCGGAACAGGCGGTCGGCGTGTACTTGGGGCGCTATCCGCACGACGTTGAAGCGTTGATGACGCAGTTGGAAGTATTGCTAAAAAAGAACCCTGCCGATGTTCAGGCAACACGGGAGGGGTTGGAAGGTTTCTTAGTTCGAATAGAAAAGAAGGATTTTCTGAACGTATTGTCCGCGTTCCTGATGCGGCCTGCCTCGCAGGCTAAGGATATTTCATTATTTCTTGATGCTTGGGATGGATCTTCCGAAGAGGGCGTGCATGAACTTCTTACTGCCCTATACGTCAATGCAGAGCTCAAAACTGCTACCGGGCTCTTTGCGTCGCTTATCGGGAAGAAAAGGCTTCCAGGCTCACCGCTTGAAGGGACGCTTTATTTCGTTATGGGAAAAGCACTCGGAGACACTGAAGTTACTATGAGCATTGAATATCTATACAAAGCTGCGGAGCTCGGGGTCTCGCCGGTTGACGTTGCATACGAGGTGGGGCAAATTCAATTTAAGAATAAACGTTACCATCAGGCGGCGGAGGCTTGGGAGCGCCATTGGAGGCGCGCCGCTCTGCCGGCGCGGTGGGTTTCTATGATCGCCGATGCGCGTTTCAAAGCTGAAGAGCCTGAAGAGGCGGAAAAGATCTTAGATACAGGACTGAAAGCCATTCCTCACGATCCCGCGTTGCAGGGCAAATACATGTTGGCGCTTAAAATACTGAAGCGCGATAATGATCTGGACATGTACGAGCGGCGTTTGGACGGTATGAATTCCTTTGTTGGATTAGCGTATGGACGCGCGCTTGTAGCGGAGCACGAGGGAAACATGGTACTCGCGAGGGAAGAACTCAAGAAAGCAATTCAATACGGCGGCGCTGCGTCCGGTATCGCGCTTGGCGCGCAGGAACTGGAACGTTGGATGGGAGAAGTGGGAGATATGATGGCTTCTTCAGTCGCCGACCGAAGAGCGCTTGAACTTCGGGACTTGGGGTGGAATTATTGGCAGGAAAAGGAATACCGCATGTCATATGAAACTTGGGAAGAAGCCCTAAATATTGGATTTCCGCAAGCTCGGCCATTTATATTGAACATCACCATGCGCTTTATAGAAGTCGGAATGATGAAAGAGGCGGCGAGCATCATTCACCGGCATCTGCCGCAAATTACGTTTTTCGGATTTGCTCAGATGCTGGCTGCAAGAGAAAAGTGGTACCTTATGCCAAGCGTTATGCGCGCCATCACAAAACCTTCGTCCGGCGAGGCGCCTTGGATTGCTGCTTACGAGCTTTACGGCAACATTCGGATGGGAACTTCGAGGATTCCTGCTATTATGGATCGTTTTGCCAAGATAGGGGCGCCAAAGGGCTCGTATTCATTTACCGGCGTTGACGATATGGGAGATTTTTTCACACGTACACTCTCCATCACGGATTACAGGAGATTTATGCTGCGTATCGGATCCCAAATAGTCAAGCAGCGTAACATCACGCTTTTCACGTCATTCATGAACACGCCTCAATGGAAAATTTTGCAATTGAAAGAAAAAACAAGCCTCATCGCAGGGGCTACACGTGAAGCGGTTCTGCAACGTGACCTGGGTTTCATCATGAATCTATTTAAATCGCCCCATTGGACGCTATTATCCGAGTCGAACAGGGAGAGGCTGATGGCATTTATCGGGAGAATGATCGTCGATCAGCAGAGAACGGATCATTACCAGACTCTTTTCGGTTCTCGCGAATGGGCTCGGCTGCCTGTGGCGACGCGAGCAGAGCTTCTGTCCGACATTGGGCGGATATTATTTCAACAGGGAGATACAGCACAAGCGGTTGGGTACTTGAAACAATCTCTGGAACTTGATCCAAACCAGAGCAATGCTAACATGATCATGGCAGTCTACGAGCGCTCCATAAATAATGAGGAGGAGTCCAAAGCTTATCTGGCAAGAGGAGTGAAGACAGCGAAACCTGAGCTTAAAGCCTATGTTATGGCGGAACTTGCGATGCTTGAAAATGACAGGGATGCGGCTGTAGCGCATTATGCGGAGTACCTGAACTTTGTTCCGGGAACTCATTGGGTACGGCTCTACATCATCGAAACTCTTGCGGGTATCCATCGTTACGAAGAAGCGCGCAGGGAGATGAGCGTCTTTGAAAAATATCTGGCCGATGGGGATAAAGGAGTCCGCAGTTACTTAGCGCAAGCCAAGCTCATTCTGGGGGATCCGGGCGGCGCTGAAGAGCTCTTTTTGACCTTGGTGCTTGAAAGTCCTGATAATAATTCCGTCGCGCGCAGCTGGGCGGATGCCCTTGCAGCCTGCGGACAGCACGAAAGAGTCGTCGAAGTGCTCTCGAAGCGTTGCGTTGAAACAGGTGACAATCGCATGGCAGCGCAGCTTGCGGAGTCCTGTATTGCGCTGATGCGTCACCAAGAGGCGCTTGACTGGGCGCAGTTTGGTCTTGAAAAGACTCCGGATGATCGCAGGCTAATTCGCATCGCGGCTGATACGGCCTACGGATTGAATCAGATGAAGCTTTCCGAAAAATACTCTGCGCGCCTTGTAGAAATGGATAATCATAGTATCCGCGCGAATTCCCTGTTGGCTGAAGCGCTGAAGGCGCAAGAAAGCTGGGAGGCGCTGCATTCGCATGATATTAATGTACTCGCGACGAACCCCGTTCAACTGCGTATGTTGATGAATGAGAGCGACATAGCAAAGATAAGTTCTGATCGAAAATCGCTTGTAAAAGCTAAAAAGCTGGATCAAAAGATTCTAAAACACTACGATAACGACCCTGCAAACATTACGCGCGCAGCCATTTCCGCAGCGAGCGCAAAGGATTTCCGGCTGGCTATCCCGAAACTTGAGAAACTGGTGGAACTCGGACCCAATCAGAGCGTGACTGCCCTAATGTTCACGTCGGTTTCGGACATTGTGAGCGTCGAGGGTATGCCACTCAATGAGTTTGAGAAATATCTTGAGATGGTTAGAACGAATGGCGCCCGTTTCGCATCTCTTGAGGATTTTCATGCCGTTCCGGAAAAAGGTCGGCAGCAGGAGGATCCAACTTTGATTCCAACGCTCGTAATAATTGGGCGCTCCAGCGCGGAGACGCTCAGTAAGATAAATGAACTGCTGGACAAGTACAGCGCGCGCGCCTGCTTAGTTATAGGTGAAGAATCTCTTGTGCCTGAGACGCCATATTATGCGGACTGTTCATATTTGAATTATCTGGCGTCGACGGGAAGATGGGAGTTTCTGCTGTCAGACTACAGTAATCGCCTTATCCCGCGCGATGGAGAAGGAACGATGGTTTCGTTCTGGGGACAGCCTATGTGGCTTGGCGATCGCCTTGAGACTGAAGAAGAAATGTTCTTTCGCTGGGATAACGCAATGGAGCGCCTTTTATCCATGGCAAAGTATAGAAATATTAAAGTTGATGGATGGGTGTATCCCATTGGAGACTACGGACAATTTTCCACTGAGGCGGATGACGCTATTCGCACTGCCTATAGGCGCGCGGTTGAAGAAAGGTTCATGATAGCATTCGCGCCCGCGTCGCGCGGCGCTTCAGTTCCGCATCAGGATATCTGGCGCGTCCCGATGAGAGCAATCTATACAGGGACTTCACTGGAAATGGTCAGTTATGACATGGTATATCAACATCCAACGCGCGCTGGAGTGAAAGAACTCGCCAAGGTCATAAGCTGGAACGGTCAGCTTCCACGAGCCGACCGGCTGTTTCATCGAGCAGAGGAACTGGGCGTGGCCTCAGAAGATCTATACTATTTCCACGCCCGTAACGCTCTGTATGAGGGAGACGTTCCAACATCGCTTGAGTTGGCACGCAAGGCGGAAGAAATCGCTCCGGACTCCGAACGCGTTAAGCAGTTGATGAGCGATGCTGAATACCAGCTTCGCCACTCCATCAGCCTTGTTCCCCTTTCGGAGAATGACAGCGACGGAAGAAACTACGATGAATTGCGCCTTTTCTATTCAAAATACGTCACGGAGCGTCTGATGTTATTCGGAGATGTTGGCTACGGCAGATGGAAGGACAATGGCGGCTCGCTTGGCGGAACGCTATTTAATATCGGCGCGCGCTACCATACGAAACCCGAACATTGGGTCGACGCCGAGATAGGCTATACGTTCTATGACAACGAAGCCGACGGGGGGGCTCCCGCATTCCGGCTTGGCTACCACGGCGCGTTCTCGACAGAGACGATGCACATGAACGGAACCTACGATCTTACTTACACTCATGGAGGCGTTGATACTCGGGAAGCTATAATCGAGGGAATTCATTCCGATCGGTTCGAAGCTTTGACAAATTTCCGCTTCAATAACTGGTGGGACGTTAATCTGTACGCGTACTTTACAGCGCGCACCGACGGCAACAACACGTGGGGCGTCAGTTTCCGTCCTATGTATCGCCTGGTGGAATACCCGTTACTGAGCGTGGGCTACTGGGGTCAGATTGCGGACAGTGACAGGAATCCTCCGGAATATTGGGCGCCCGTTGATTATCAAAGCCATATGTTAGTTGTGACTGCACGGCACTCGTTCTCATCAAGACTTTCCATTGGCGGGCTCCTCGGTTACGGAACTGCAACATCTGATGGCAGTGGCTGGGAATACATCTGGCGGGGAAATTTCGATATCACATGGCGTTTTCTGGAAGATTGGCTGCTTTCGTTTAATTATAACCACTATGAAACACCGACATACCGTTTGGATCGCTACAGACTCGGAATTACATATCGGTTCTAGTAGGGGTTTATCAAATTATGAAGGAGCTCAAGTGTTAATTCGAAACAGGATAAAAAAGTGGTGCGTATGTATCTTATTGCTTTTGTTTTCTTCGCAGAATCTGCCCGCGCAGTGTCAGGTTCTGGATTTAAGCGCGTGGGTAGCGGAATGGGAGATGAAAAGCGGTTTATATGAAGCCGGGAGTAATATTAACATATTTTCGAGCTTTCAGATTTTCGCCGTCTATTTTGACGAAAACGATGAACCGATGCTGTCAAGTAATCTCAAGGAATGGCTCAATGACGCGGCGAAATGGTTAGCTGCAAACGGAAATCCGGAGCTATACCTGACGGTCGTAAACGATTACAAGAGAGAGAAAGAAGTTATATATAAGGACCCCAACCTTGTTTGGCGATTCCTTGCGACGCAGGAAAGCCGCGCAAAACATCTTGAAACCATATTGGGATTGATTGATTTGGGGCCTTTTACGGGGATTGATCTCGATTACGAACGTGTGAAGCCCTCCGATTGGTCGGTTTACCTGAAGTTCTGTGAAGACTTGCATCACGCTCTTAACTCCCGTGGAAAGAAGTTGCGCGTCGTGCTTGAGCCCAAGAGGGAATACTACACGGCGCCTTTTCCTGAAGGACCGGAATATGTTGTGATGGCTTATAATCTGTTTGGATTACACACGAAAGTGCCAGGCCCCAAAGCGGACCCCAAATTTATTGTGAACCTTGCCCGATTGTGTAGGAGTCAAATGAAGCAATTACCGCGTTTTGCCATGGCCACAGGAGGTTTTTTGTGGCGAGGCGATGGAAAAATTGAGGGGCACAACGAGCGCAAGATGATGGAGATTGCGCGGCAGGAACGGGTAACGCCTGTTCGGGACGAGAACAGCCAGTATCTGGTGTTGACGTATCCTGTGAAAGGAAAGAACGATGTCGGATGGTTTGCGGACGGCGTTACACTTGAGTACGTGATGGAGACAGCCCGTATGGAAGGATTCGAGACGTTCGCGCTATGGCGTCTGGGAGGCAATAAGGCTTCGTCCCTGCTTCGCCTGCAGATGAATAATAGGTCAAGATAAATCTCTCGCTATTGAAAGGGGCTTCGATAATATGTGTCTGTCGAAAGAGCTTAAGAATAAGAATTTGTGTGTCTTCTCCATTATGTTTATGGTATTGCTTCTCATGCCGTGGCGTATAGAAGCGGCCGTTCACCGCGTCGTAGCGGGCGAGAGCGTCAACAAGGCTGTTAAGGCGGCAAAACCTGGTGACACCATTGAGATAATGCCGGGAATTTACCGCGAAAGCATCACGATAGATAAAATGGATCTGAGCTTCGCAGCAGCGGGCGAGAGCCGCCCGGCGCCGCTTGAGGACATTTTCAAGCCTGACAGCGGGCGCGATGTTGTGATTACCGGGGGAACAATCCTGCTCACGGACTCGAACAACACTCTTTGGCGCGGCGTCCATTTCATTGGTGGAAAAGATACCGTTAGGGTTGCAAATTTAAAGAACTTTACAGGAAGGTTCGAGAACTGCCGCTTCGGTTACGATGAGTTTGACGAAACGGTAAAAGGTTCTAAGACTTTGTTGACAATAGAGGGAGGTTCGCCGACGTTCCACGCGTCCGTCTTCGCGAATCAGCAGTTACCTGAAGCCGCTGTATTCATAACTGACGCTGCACCCTCAGACGCTGAGACGGCAGCAACGTTCACCTACTGCGTTTTTCAAGATTTGGACGGCGGCGCTGTGGAGATGGACAAGGACGCGCGCGGTATATTTCTCAATTGCCTCTTTCTGCGAAATAAATCGGTCGTGGCGCGCAAAACAAACGCTTCCATGGGCGGCGTGCAGATGGACAACTGCGTTTTCTACCTGAATAAGAATAGCCCCAACGAGTTCGCTGCGCTGCCGGATGGAACCCCGCCGGTCTATTTGCGTAATTGCGTGTTGACTCCGGGATTTCCGTTTAATAGGTTTCCTCCTTATCATCTGACGCCCAAAGAATTTCCGGGAATAGTTGCGACCGACTGTCGGACGGATTCTCCCAGATTCCGTAAAGGCCGTCGGGAAGCTGTCATCAGTTTTGGTGTGGATGACGCCCGGACGTTGGATTTTTGGACAGATCTGTACGGAATAGCGGATGTATACTGTTATCCTGTGACGTTGGCGCTGAACACGTGGGCGATGGAGACAGCGACTCAAAAGCAGCAGATTTGGGACAAGGTAAAACGGGGAATTGATAAAGGGCACGAGGTCGGTGCTCACTCCTCAAGCCACGCGCCGCTCACATCCCTTAGGTCTCTGTTGCTGAATCACTATCGCCCGGATTTGACATCGGCGACGCTGGATATCGACGAAAACTTAGTAATGAGAATAGTTGAGAACGGGAGTTCCGTTATAGTGGAAATAGATCTTAAGGAGAAAGATCTAAGGTTTGGGCAGTTAGCGATTATTCTCAACAAATCAGGAGTAGACGCAAAGCTTTTGGAACCATATTTCCGGGATATTCCCGCGCGCTTTTTGATCAGTCAAAGGAATCTGGACATCTTTTTTGAGAATTTCTCAGTCCCTCTTACATTGGATCAGGAGTCATACGTCATGTACGAGTGTAATAGTTCGAGGCAGTCTTTACTTGAGAATCTTCCCCGCTTTCCCGCAAAAGTCTTTATCTATCCCTATGGAGCTTACGATCAAAACGTCATAAATGCGGTGGCGGCGACGGGCTTTGAAGTGGCAAGATCAGGGCAGCAGTCAGAAATATCTCCCTATATGAACAAGGGTATTAATCCTCTATCCGTCTGGGGTATCAGCGCGTACAATGTAATGGGGCAGAACAGCTCTACTTCGGAAACGAGAAGGAAGTTTTTCATGTTGATTGATTATTTCAAAGACTTGGGTGGTTGGGGGACTTTTTACTCTCACGCCGAGAACGAGCTGACGCTAAAGGCTTGGGAGACAGTCTTCCAAGCAACAAAAGATGACGGAGACATACGTGTCGTAACATTGACAGGGATGCTCGAAGCATTGAAACAGCAGGGTGTACCGGACAATGAAGGCAACTACAAAATCCCAATAGGCCCCGACCAAAGCGACTACCATCCACGCCCCGATTCCCCATTGATCAGGGCTGGAATCGAAGTTGGGCTGACTTCCGATTTCGAAGGCAAGCCGATTCAAAAGGGAACGAGGCCGAATATTGGAATCTTTGAATGATATGTATATTATATCGATATGTTGCATATGTACATATAATCGACATTATTATTCATAACGTATTTAACCTCTTCTATCGCGATATTTCATTCGGGTAAAGATGTTCGTATATAGAAAGATCATTACTCTGCACCCTTTAAAACATGTTGACTTAATCTTTTATATGCTATTAAAGTATTACATGTCGATAATTATTTTCATGCATCCATCGCATTTGTTTATAATTTCACAGAACCGCTTGATTTCACATATAAAACAGTCACCGCGACAGACATGACGTTGTTGAAAGTTGCTCAATTCAAACATCAGCAATTCAAAGCAGTATTTCATTTTCCATTGTTCATCATTGCACTTTTTCCTTCAAGACTTATGTTAAAACAATCGTTGCAATCTCAGCGTAGGCGTGGCATAATTACTCGCGTGGAGGGACGATTCGTTATGTCAAAACTTAAGAACACATTCAAGACCGATATTTTGTTTAAGTTATTGTTTATAAAACACCCTGATTTGTTACGGCGATTGGTCGCGCATCTGCTGAGAATTCAGCTTGAGAGTATTACACAGTTTGAAATTCGGAACCAGGAAATGCCGCCCGAGGTTATCGGGAACAAGTTTTGCCGTTTGGACATTCACATGATGATAAACGAACAGCAGGTGAATCTTGAGGTGCAAGTAGAGGATGAAGGGGACTTCCCTGAACGCGCCATTTTTCATTGGGCGCGAATCTTTTCAAACGCCCTCCCTGCAGGTGGGAAGTATTCCGATTTACCGCGTACGATTGTAATCAGCATCGTAGACTTCCATTTGTTTAGCTGTCCTGAGTTCTACTCGGAATATCAAGCCCTTGAAGTCACTCGCCATGAGCCGCTGGCTGAAAAAATGGTCTTTCACTTTTTTGAATTACCCAAAGTATCTGAGGACATTAACAGAAATGACATTTTACTGTTGTGGTTGGCGTTATTTAAAGCTGACACAGAAGAAGAATTATCAAAAATCGAAGCATTGGGGGTACCGGAATTGAATCAAGCAATAAGCGCATATCACAGCGTCACTGCTTCATCGGAGTTCCGCGAATTGGAACGATTACGAGCCAAAGCCCGCCATGATGAAGCGCAAGCGTTACACCATGCTGAAAAAAAAGGTGAAGCGAAAGGCAGAGCTGAAGGCAGAACTGAAGGTATATTAGCCATAGCTTGTAATATGCTGAAGCGTAACAGGCCGATTGATGAGATTATGGAAGATACCGGACTGACGCGAGATGAAGTCGAAACCTTACGAGGTTGTAATAATAGTTAATAATTTTCGTTTGAAATTCTTGGGGTTAATACAAACCGAAAAAAGTGACTTCGCATCAAATTCATCAAGCTACGAAGCTGTTTTATTATGTTGATCCGGCTAATATAGCCATTTGTTATGCCTCTAAATAGCCAAAGTCGAAAGGGCGTTGCACGCAACGCCCTTTATCCATAATCAATTCTTTAATTTGCTTTTGTTCGCGTGGTTCGCGTGGTTCGTGGTAAATGCCTTTTGCTTTTGTCTTTGCTTTTCACTCGCCACTCGCCACTGTCCTTAGTTATCCCTCCGCCAGCGGACTATCGCGAGCACCTTGCGGTAATAAGCCGGGCCCTCGTCGCCGGAGTTTATAAGGTCAAACTCGTCCTCAATTTCCTCTTCAGTGGCAAGGCGGTATAGCTCTTCGGCTTCCGCTTCGGTTATTGGCGTTTTGTCGTCGTACTCGAACGAATCCCAATCCGGCGTTGGTTGTCTGACTTGCTGGCTTGCTTGCTGACTTTCTCCGCAGCCGGAGCAGAATTTCGCGCCCGAGCTCAATTCCGCGCCGCAGTTTTCGCAGAACATCTTTTCACCTCCCCTATGTACAGGCGCCGTTTTACTTGCGCGGCCTGACGCTTTTGTTTTGACGTGCGTTGACTTAATTTCTTTCGCAGCTTTTGCCGACCGGTATTCGCGGCTGCGCTGCGATGGCGTTTTCGGTGGTTTACTTTTTCGCGCCCCAAGTGCGATCATAAACACGCCGAACGCGATACAGAACACATACATTATTGTACTGACGTCAAACCCGCCTTCGCCGGGAACGTTGAATCCCGGCGCGAAGGCAAGATAGCGAACGGGGCTGCCTGCGCGAAGTCTGGATTTCGAGCTTATCGCATCGCCTTTTACCGTTACGGAGCCAGTTTCATATTCGCCGTTTTTAGTCTTGAATTTATAGCCTACATGCCATTCATAGGTGTTGGGCATACTTCCGTCGCGCAACGCGCCGCCCGACCTTTTGGACGAAGTTATTTCCGTGATATAGCCCGTCTGCCCGAACAGTGACGCCGAAACGGGTATCATGCTGCCAATAACTAGGATAGCGCCGATGATTATTGGAGCTATCCTGCTTCCGATTCCCACTTTTTGCTTTTTTGCCATTTCTTTCCTCTTTCAAAAATATTCTGCTGCAAGTGTCAGCGCCGTCTCATCGGCTTGCCCTTTCGCGCCATGTTCGCTCTCAGCGTCGCAGCCACTTTGGGATTACTGTTATATTGTTCCGCAACCATCAATGCTGTTTCACCGCTGTAACTTCTCGCGTTGATGTCCGCGCCGCCATTGAGCAGCGCGGTTATCACGTCAGGATTGTTATTGCTCCGCGCGGCAAGCATCAATGCAGTCTCGCCGTTTTGACCTATCGTGTTTACATTTGCGCCTCCTTTGAGCAGCAAGGTTATGGCGTCCGGGTTTGAATTAACTATTGCCGCAACCATCAACGCCGTATATCCAAACGATTGTTTCGCGTTGATATCCGCGCCTGCTTTGAGCAGCAAGGTTATGATACGCGGGTTGGGATTATTAGCTGCCGCATACATAAGGGGCGTAAAGCCTTGCGATTGTTTCGCGTTGATATTTGCGCCCGCTTTGAGCAGCAAGGTTATCACTGCCTGATCGGGATTACTGGTTGCCGCAATCATCAGTGGCGTGTATCCTTCCGATTGTTTTGCATTAACGTTCGCTCCGCCTCTGATTGCTCTTTCCACTTCCCGTACTGTCCCCGTTCCGCAAAGTTCAATAAAATCCACGTCTCTCATCGCGGCCTCGGCGCACAGGGAAAACAACCCCGAAAGCGCCGTTATCGCAAAAACCAAAATGAATTTTTTCATCTTTATAACCTCCATTTAATATTCTGGAATTGAAACATTGTTTGTCATTGATTCAGCCACAGCGCGGGGCGAACTCCGTATTCAAAGGTGACGCCGTAGCCGAAGTAGCTGACTTCTCCGTCAGAGTAGACAGCGGCGGCGTTTGACATGACGGCGTTTGGACTGTATTTACCGGGCGACCGGAGCCACCAAAAACATTTATTCCCGTCCATATCGCGCATAACGCGAGTGGATTGGTCAGGGAGATACATTTCCGCTTCTTCGCCGCTCAATAAAAATATCTTATCCGTGGTATCGTTGCCGCCCGGCGTCTCGTATTTTGGATTATCGGCGGTCACTAATTTCGTTTCCGCTATTCTATCTTTTTCCTGGGAGCTGAAAGCGCCCTCGTAAAATGAATTGTTGAGATATTCGCGCAAGGTGCAGGTTTCCCATGTTACAATGGCTAATTTCGAATTATAAGCCCTCAATTCCAAAATTTTTTCGCTTATTATAAGCGTTTTGCCGTCCTCGACCGCCAATACAAGCCAGTCAATTCCGCCAAGCTGGATTTTGTCCCCGACTTTCGCATTGGCATTCGCAATTCCGAAAGATGTGAGAGAAAGCGCCAGTGCCATTGCAAGCGCAAGAATAATGATTTTCTTCATAGTATTTTCCTCCATTTCAAATATACTGCTTGACTAACTTTTCGACTTCCGGGTAGTTGTCCTTCGTGCAGAACATCCAGATCTTAGTCAACGCGTCCGCTTTAAGAATGATGAGCCGCCAGTTCGGTTTGTAAACGACTTTTTTCACATCGCGCCATGCCATGTCCTGCTGAACGCGCCCCGCTGCGAGCATGGCCGTACCCGCCATGCTAAAATTGCCGGAGAGGAGCGCCGAGATCCCCATCGCACTGAACCCTCCGCTCAGCATTTCCGGCGCATGCTTCACGGGGCCGCGCCAGACGCCATTATCCGTTATGATGTAAAGCTCCTTGCCGCCGATGATCATCAAATGAATGAGTGCCCCCAAGGGCGTAAGCGCGGCGATTATTCCGACGCCGACCGCTGCTACCATGATCGACAGGTATATTTCGCCGGTGAACACTGAAATAAGCACCGTCATTATCCCCATTGTAGCGAGCAGCGCCAAAGCGAACTGGATCGCGACGTACAGGTTTCTGAACGGCGTGATGTACGCCGTCCATGCAAGGCGCGCGGCGTTCTCCTCCCCTGCTGCTTCCGTCACGTCCGTGGCGGCGCCGTCGACAAGCCCGCACTCGGGACAAAATTTCACGCCTTCGCTCATCTCCTTACCGCAGTTTAAACAGAAATTTTGCATCGTACCCACCCTCCTTAACTTTTCAGCGCTGTTGCCCTATGGTTTCTGCTATTCCCGCCACTCGTATGTGTTATAATCTCCATTATTTAAACCATCGCATTTGGCCATTTATTTCAATGAACCATTTGACCCCGCACACTATAACCGACAATACTACCGCAGTAATGGACGCGACAATGCTGTCGTCGTCTTCAAACCCATACACAAGGATGATTACTGCCGTAAATATCGTCATAACCGAAGTCAACCCGATTAGGCCGCTCATGGTTTTTTCCATATCGGCTCCGGCGTTCACTTCTTGTTCATTTTGTATCGCCGCCTTTTCTACAGCATCCTTTGTTTCGCAGTTTTCGCAAAACATTAATCAGTCCTCCTTTTTGGCTGTTAAATGTCAGCTGCTCCCTTCTATCGTTCAGCTTTTAGGATTCCCATCGCTACGGACATCTCCTTCGTTATCGGGAATTGAGGCGTCCGCCTTGGGTTCGTCTTCCATTTCATTGGGAGTCGCCTGACTCGAGCCCTGACCTGTAAAAGCGAATGCGGCGCCTGGTTTACTGCTGTGGTGTCCGCCCTTGATGACAATATCGAACCTCACGGCATACGTGGCGTCTTTTTCATATTGATAAGGATCCGAGCCGTTGAAAAACCGTAGCGTCACCGTCCGGTAGTCGTTCTCCGCGCGGCGGTTGCCAACGCTCACTATGCGTGGCGTCGCATCAGGCGCCGATTGATACTCTCCCGATGGATCGGCCTTTAAAAGTACGCTGCCCTGCTTGTCTCCCGTATCAAGATACCATGTCACAGGCCGATACAACCCTGCAGCGTCTATTTTCAGAGCGACGCTTCTTTGCCTCTCATTGATGTCGTTTAATGAGAAACAATTACTGTCCCGTGTGTAGGTCACGGAAATATCGCCCGTCCGGGGGAAAAACTTCGCCGTTGCAGGGTCTTCTCCTCCTGCTCCCACCTTGTCTCCAAAGCCCAGAATGTGGGCGACCGACTGCCCGGACTCGCTCTGCGTCGCCAATGGCCTCTCCGAGCCTGAGCCGGTGAAGGCGAAGACGGCGGCGCCGGGTTTGTCGCTGTGATGTACGCCTTTGGCGATGATATCAAGCCTAACGATGTAGCTGGAGTTTTCTTCATATTGAAATGGCTCCTCTCCGTTGAAAAACCTCAGCGTCACCGTCCGGTAGTCGTTCCCCGAACGGCGATTCCCCACGCTCACGATGCGCGAGGCCACATCAGGGACCGGATGGTATATGCCAGCCGCATCAGCTTTGAATAGGGCGCTGCCTTGCCTTTCACCGCTGTCAATAAACCACGCCGCTGGGCGGTATTGCCCCGACGAGTCGAGTTCCAAAAGGGCGCTTCTCCGGCTCTCGTCTATGTCGTTTAGAGGAAAAAAATTGCCGTCCCGGGCGTAGGTCACTGAAATATCCCCCGTCAGGGGGGAAAATTTCACCGTCGCGGGGTCTTCTCCTCCAACCCCCGCCCTGTCTCCCTGCCCCAGCAAAATGAAGGCCGCCGCATGTTCGGTATTGTTTTCCGCCAGCGCGGGCGTTCCCGAGCCCGAGCCGGTGAAGGCGAAAAGGGCGGCGCCGGGTTTGCCGCTGTGATGTACGCCTTTGGCGACTATGTCTAACCTCACGGCGTAGCTGGCGTCTCCTTCATATTGATAAGCTTCATCGCCGCTTAAAAACCGGAGAGTTATCGATCCGTAACGGTCGTTCCCCGAGCGGCGGTTTCCCACGCTCACAACCCGTGAGGTCACGCCTCGGACAGGGTGATACGTTCCGCGCGGATACTCTCCCGTCGTATCGGCTTTTAACAGGATGCTGCCCTGTTGCTCGCCGGGGTCGAGAAACCACGCTTCCGGGCTGTAAAGTCCCGTCGCGTCAGATTTCAAAGTAACGCTTCTCCGGCTCTCGCCTATATCGTTTAGGGAAAAGAAAAGGTTGTCCTTGAGGTAAGTTACGGAGATCGTGCCAAGTTCAGGAGAATAGCTTGCCTTAATGGTGTCTTCGCCTCCTGCGCCCGCTCTGTCTCCCTGTCCCATCAAAAGGAAGGGCGCCGCATGTTCAGTTTGACTCTCCGCGCTTGCGGGCGTTCCCGAACCCGAGCCGGTGAAGGCGAAGAGGGCTGCGCCAGGTTTGCCGCTGTGGTGCATGCCTTTGGCGACTATGTCTAACCTCACGGCGTAGCTGGCGTTTCCTTCATATTGATAGGCTTCTTCACCGCTAAAAAACCGTAGAGTTATCATTCCGTAACGGTCGCTCCCCGAACGGCGGTTCCCCACGCTCACAACCCGTGAGGTCACGTCGGAGACAGGGTGATACGTTCCGCGCGGATAATCTCCCGTCGTGTCGGCTTTTAACAGGATGCTGCCCTGTTGCTCGCCGGGATCGAGAAACCACGCCGTCTGGTTGTAAAGTCCCGTCGCGTCGGATTCCAAAGTAACGCTTCTCAGGCTCTCTCCTATATCGTTTAAGGAAAAGAAAAGGTTGTCCTTGAGGTATGCCACTGATATAGCTCCCAGTTCCGGAGAATAGCTCGCCTTAACGGTGTTTTCGCCGCCCGCGCCCGCTCTGTCCCCCTGCCCTATCAAAAGGGAGGGCGCTTCATGTTCAGTTTGGCTCTCCGCGCTTTCGGGCGTTCCTGTCCCCGAGCCGGTGAAAGCGAAGAGGGCGGCGCCGGATTTTGTGCTGTAATGATAGTTTTTCGCGACGATGTCGAATCTCACGGCGTAGCTGGCTTCATGTTCATATTGATATGGTTCCGAGCCGTCGAAAAACCGTAGAGTCATCATTCCGTACCGGTCGTTCCCCGAACGGCGGTTCCCTACGCTCACAACCTGTGAGGTTACGCCTCGGACAGGGTGATACGTTCCGCGCGGGTACTCTCCCGTCGTGTCGGCCTTTAACAGGATGCTGCCCTGCTGCTCGCCAGGGTCGAGAAACCACGCCGCCTGAGTGTAACATCCCGTCGAGTCGGCTTCCAGAACAACGCTTCTTTGGCTCTCATCTATGTCGTTTAAGGAAAAGGAATTGTTGTTCTTGACGTAAGCCACTGAGATCGTGCCCAGTTCAGGAGAATAGCTCACTTCAACGGGGTCTTCGCCTCCCGCCCCTACTCTATCCCCATAGCCAATCATAAGAAAAGGCGCCGTATGTTCAGTTTGGCTTTCTGCGCGCGCGGGTGTTCCTGAGCCCGAGCCGGTGAAAGCGAAGAGGGCGGCGCCCATTTTACTGCTATGGTGTAAGCTTTTGGCGACGATGTCAAGCCTCACGGCATAGCTAGCGTCATTTTCATATTGATATGGTTCCGAGCCGTCGAAAAACCGTAGAGTCATCGTTCCGTACCGGTCGTATCCCGAACGGCGGTTCCCCACGCTAACCACCCGTGAGGTCACGCCTTTGACAGGGTGATACGTTCCGGACGGATACTCTCCCGTCGTGTCAGCCTTTAACAGGATGCTGCCCTGCTGCTCGTCCGGGTCGAGAAACCACGCCGCCTGAGTGTAGCATCCCGTCGAGTCGGCTTCCAGAACAACGCTTCTTTGGCTCTCATCTATGTCGTTTAAGGAAAAATAAATATTTTCTTTGACGTATGCCACGGAGATTGTACCAAATTCCGGGGAATAACTCATCTTAACAGGGTCTTCGCCTCCCGCCCCTGCTTTATCCCCATAGCCAATCATAAGAAAAGGCGCCGTATGTTCAGTTTGGCTTTCCGCATGCGCGGGCGTTCCCGAACCCGAGCCGGTGAAAGCGAAGAGTCGGCCGCTGGTTTTTGTACTGTGGTGATAGCTATTTGTGATGATATCGAACCTAATGGCGTAGGAAGCGTCATTTTCATATTGATATGGTTCCTCGCCGCTGAAAAATCGGATAGTCACAGTTCCGTATCTTTCGTTCCCCGAACGGGGGTCGTCGAGACTCACCACACGGGAGGCCAGACCGGGAATAGGGTGATACGTTCCGGTCGGATACTCGCCCGTCGCGTCAGCTTTCAGCAGAATGCTTCCCTGCGCCTCGCCCATATCTTCCATAGCGAAGTAAATATTCTCATTATTATAGGTGACGGAAATAGTACCCTCCTCGGGGGAGTAAGTTGCCAAAACAGGGTTTTCGCCCCCCGTCCACGCTTTATCCCCGTAGACCAGAGAATATTCCGCCGTCACAGCGGGCGTAACTCCAGCCGGATCGCCCTCTGCGGCGGACGTGCAGATATGCGAAAGCGATAAACATACCAGAATCGCCAAAGATAAAACTAATAATTTTTTCATGTTCGTTACCTCCGTTTTATATATGTAATTTCCAGAACATCTTATCCAAGAGAACTAAAAATTACACCGTACCAAGGTTCAGTCTTTAGCAAAACCGACCTGTACTTTAGTACAGGTTTTGAGATAAACGCAAAGAAATCATGGGCTGTAATAAAGTTATGATCTTTATCAATTGCACCACAATATATAGTGGTCGCCTGGCGTTTTGAACATAATATATTGTAGCGGGGGCAGAATGCCGCCAGCTTTTGTTACAGCCCTCGCCAGTAGTTATATTAGGCAATACAGTTTCATCGGGATTAAGGTATTAACGATTTTGAAGAGTGTTTTATTGCCTTCTCAGGACAAGGTTTGTCAGTTCCGTGCGGCTTGTGACCCCGGTTTTGGCGAATATATTGCCAACATGATATTTGACGGTTCTCTCAACGATGACCAATTCGTCGGCAATTTCCCTGTTGGTCCTTCCATTGACGATCCGGAGCATTACCTCATGTTCGCGCTCGGTAAGCCGCTCTATTAAGTCAAGCTCGCTTATCCGCTTCGACTGTTCCTGTGCGGGCATTTCCAGTAACGCGGTTAAGTAGATATGGTTTTTGAGCAACTTTGTTAATCGGTTATGAAGCGGCGGGAGCATAATCAACGTGACGAGCACCACCCATAATGCCAGCAGCGTTTGGCTTTGAGTTTGACCGCTATCCGCCGCTACAGCGTTACCGATAATTCCGCCCAACAGAACCCCGAGCACATTCGCAGAAAGGCCGATTCCGATGATTCTTGATGGATTCTTATAGTATTCCAGCATTTCCCCAAGTATGCTCCACCAAAACAGATCATAGACGCCATAAGCGCCCAACAGTAGAGTGTTGATTGCAAGATAATCCACCCACGAGCGTCCCAGCGCGAGAAAGGCGATAAAGGAAAAGCCAATCATAGCTATTGCTACATAAAGGCTATATGCCCGATTGGTCTTTCGGGGCAAATTACGCATAATAAACAGCGCGGTTATATATGGCACAGCCCAATACCAGCTTGTCAGCAATTTCAAGTGATTGAACGCTGGATTCACAACTTGGTACATTAGTCCGGAATTGATGGTGATGACTACGATAAAGAGGCAAAGGAACACCAGTGAGCCGAATTTGTCGGCAGAAATCGCCTCTTCTGCGGAAACGGATTCCGCAGGCGCCTTCAATGTTTCTTCATTGGGGAGCAAGAGCGCGAACAGGAAAGCAGCTACCAGTTCCAGAATGGAAAATCCCAGCCCTATTTGCGGAGATACGTGAATAGCCGATATGTTCAGAAGAATCATTAACACATTCGAGAAGATGAGGCAGTCCGCCATCGTCTTAATACGGTCGCCCTTCTGAGTACAACCCTTAAAATAAAACCCCCACGCCGCTACACAAGCGCCGACCAGAAACGCCGCCGGGAATAGAGCCGCCGTCCATAAAAACGAGTACGGGAGGAAAAACACTCCTGTAGCAGCGGCGCAAAAGGCTATAGAAAATAATATGAGCCTTTTCGCCGTCCGCATATTTTTAACAAAGAAACCGCAGGCGATCAGGCCGGCGAAATGAGCCGCCATCGCTCCGAACAGGAGCGAATGAGCCGATACGCCGTGGTATTCAGTGATTGCATACATTACCTGCCCCTCAAACGGGAACGCTAAAAGCCACGAGAAAAAAAGAGCAAAGACTACAACGGACAAACGGCGGTCTCTAGCCGTAGATTCTTTACGATTTACTTTATTGTCCATGTATGTCATCACTCCCCTTCTATAAATGGAAAATGGAAAATTGAAAATTAAAGCAAATACCTTTACCACGAAACATCACGAACAAAAAATATTATCTTTATTTTCTAATCCCTGATCCCTAATCCCTAATCCCTAATCCCTGTCTTTTAGTCTTTATCTCCAAACGAGTCTTAATCGTATCCGGATCAATTGAGAACTCCAGCCGTAAAGCTTTCATTTCGTCGATAATTGTCTGACTATAGTTATCGGGTAAATTGTTGGTTTGATATAGTGTTTCATCCGTCCAGGCGGTTGACTTCCATCTACCCGGTTGTTCTGCTGGAACGTAAGTTCCTCCTAAAGGGCATATTAAGCTCTGATTCTGTATTGCCTTTATTGCGCCGTTCAGATCACTTGGTTGTAATTGTTGCTGATATGCGTGAAGAAGAAGGGCATTTCCAGCGGACGTACGGCGGTCTCTGGTATAAGCTTCTGCGCGTAAACAATTCCCTATATAGGTATTGCTGAAATCTCCCAAATTTAAAGAAACCTGGCTTGGATGTTCTGTTTTCTCAACGCGAATTTCGGGCGTAACGGCTTCCAAAAGTGATCGCCCACTTCCGATTACACGATAAGATCCAAAACGGCGATACCAGAGATCTGTATCAATAATCCTCCTCAGTTTTGCATACCCTGCCGCGTCTGGTTCTGATTCTCGCCGAAACATAAACCCAAGACTCTCTTCATCGAAATTGAGGGGAGTTACTATACCAGAATAGAATTTTACGTAATGTTGCACACTATATAGTCCGTGTTCAAGACTGTTACCATGTTCAATGCTCCATGGAATATTCGTATCTCTTAATCCGACAAAAATGCGTACATCTTCGCCTTCCGGGATTAATTCCCTGACGAGTTTTTTTGACAACCGCGCATCAAAAAAAACAAGATCGCCAGAGATGATTGCCATGCGATCAGTATCCGGTTTTCCCAGGAAAGTATCAAGATCGCCATAGCGTGATTTGGCATAGGGGCTTATGTTTAATCTGAGTTCCAATTGTTCGCCTGATGGGGTACTCTCACTTACAAGTAAGCCGAAAACAGGATCCATATTTGTCCACATGCGGTCGTAGGCGTCGGCAAAATATTGGTAGGCTTTCGCTTCTGCAGTGGTTACCTTGTCTATTGTCATATCAGGGATTGGCAGAAAAGACCCTATAGCTCCACGTACACTATCAGTTGCCGTGCCGTCTTCGTCAAGCATCGGTTTGGAATTGTCGTGCCGCATACCAAATCCTTTGGGCAGGAATCCTTTTTCTATCAGGGACGCAATGGAAGGCGAATCATGACCTTCCTGTATTGCAGCGAGGCGCGCCAAGGCCAGCATATTCATTTCTGAAACAGACTGGGCGCGCCGCGTCATTTCCACGCGATAGGCGGGGCCAACCAGAACACGGAAGAATGGATCGGAGAGATAAATAAATATGCCTTTTTCTGATGAGGCAATCTGGCTGCGGGCATAACGAAATTCCGTCAGGTTGCCAAGACTTTGGCCGGGCGCTTTTCCTGTTGAAAGAAATGCTTGCGCTATCCATTTTGATGTGGTTACCAGATGAAAATCACCGTCTTCTACATAAAAAGAGCGCACTTCTCCGCCGGGGGACGACAGGAGCGACACTGCACGTCCCTCTATTATTTCTGAAGACTCCCGAACGGAAGAATTTTCTTTCTTGATACTATCGCGGATGGAATCTAGTTGTTTTTTTAGGAGAGCCGTCTCTTTCGCATGAAAGAGAACGCCTATGGCGGCGCCTTCCCGTAAAAATGTATCGGTTCCGATTACGGCCACGTCATCAATCACGCTGCTGCCGAAATAGCGGCTCAGGACAGTTTCTTTTAAAGCAAGTTGGCGTTCAATGCGTTCGGATACGCTGTAATCGGCGCCGCGAGAAGATAATATGGAACGAAACATTGTGCCCCATCTATCCATAAAATCTCTTGCTTGCAGAAAAGTAGAAAATGAATCGAAGCGAAGATAGAAACACTGCTCCGGCACGCGCATTGCAAGAGACTCAACTATAACCTCGTTGTCATTAAAGTCAGGTACGGGCATTGGCGGGAGTGCAGCAGCGTCAGGGAGGTCAATGTCGGCGCCTTCGCCTTTTTCTACTGTTTTCAGCATGGTATCGGTTTGCATAGCTAGGCGAATTGATTCAGTTCCTAGAAGAAAGTCAAATATATTATTAAACTCATTATAGTAGTATCTAAACATATATCTTAAATTATCCAGCGGTAAACCCAAGCGGCGGCCCATCATGGAGACAATGCCCAATTCAACGGAAGGGTCATAAAAGTCAAGATAATGCAGATTTTTTAGCTTTGTAAGATAGGCGTTCCACCATTCATCAATAAAAACCTCCAGCAGTTCGTCATTTTTGACGGGTTTGATTTTTACTTTTTCAATAAGCTCTTCAAAACCAATTCTGGAAATAAATACATCCAGCTCATCCTGACCTTGAAACAAAAACAACAGGGCTTTGTTTTGTGAACCGTCCGGCTTGTTTTCAATAATGCTCCACGTTGGATAAAGCGCGCGCTTGTTGCTTTCGCTCACCGACGCTTGATGTATCATTTCAAAAAAAGACTCTTCTATATACCTTTTATGTAATTCTTGTTCTGTTGTGGACAAGGGGAGTTCGATGCGGCAAACGCCGAAAGGCTCGCCAAAAACAGCTTCAATCTGAATGGCAACGGCTTTGATCGGTATTAACGCAAGAAACAGGGCAGAGAGTAAAGCGATGGCAAAAATGGATGAGCGTTTCATATTGAGCCTCCAGTTTCGATAAGGTTAGCTTTCAAAAAAAATATAGTATAGCGTGCTTTAGATGTCAACGTCAACACGAATATGAATGAATAGTATAGTCACATGCTATGATTTCGCAACGCGCGAATATTCATAAATTCGAAAAACAGCAGTATTAATGTTTTAGTTGGTAAAATACTGAATATAGCAGACATATAAACGCAATACTGATGGTTTTCGAATGAGCGTAAAATACAAAGATGCAAAGGTCAATCATTAATATCGGGACACGCGTAAAAGCATTGTATATACTGTATATAAAGATATAGTTCGCGCGTTTAGGGACATATATTCCGATTGCCCGTATTCTATATTAATAAGATAAATTAATGAGTTATATGGCTTACTTTGAAAATTAAAATACGAATATAATTATAAAATATTACGTCAATAAAAATAGTAATAATTCTCATTATGACGCTATAATAGAAACACTTATATAAATTCAAAAATTCATGAAAGGTAGTGTGATAATATGAGAAAGAAAGTTCTTCTATTTACATTGTTGTTAGTTGTTTTTTTGTGCAGCTCGGTATATGCCGCGCCTACTGAGCCTGTTGCGCCTCTCAAAGACCTTGCGACGCTAATTCTTGAGGCCAAAGAAATCGATTTGAGCGGCTATCCGGCCAAGTATGCCGATCCACTCAAACATGCGCTTGCTAAAGCTGAGAAAGTAGCAGCGAACGGAGCCGCAACAAATGAACAGAAAAATATTGCCCGCTTAGAACTGCAAATTGCGCTGGATACCCTTGTGATAGATTTACAGCTCGTTACGGTTTTGGATATGCAGGAGCAGGTTAAAGCCGGCAAACTGACCTATGCGGATCTCACACAAATGTACTTAACTAGAATTGAATTGTACAACGACAACGCTAACAAGCTCAATGCCGTACGCGCGCTCAACACAAATGCTCTGTCGGACGCAAAAGCATGTGACGCGGCGTTCGCACTGGATGCAAGCGTTGCCAAGGGTATGTTTGGCATTCCTATCATGATGAAGGACAACATCAATTTCATGGGTCTGCCTACCACCGCAGGTTCAATTGCGCTTGCCGATAATTATGCGCCCTACGACGCTCCTCTCGTTGTCAACCTCAAGAAAGCGGGAGCAGTAATACTAGGTAAACTCAACATGACGGAATTTGCCCACGGCGTCAGCAACAACTCCACAAATGTAAACGGGTTCTCATCTTTAGGCAGGCGAGTTTACAGCGCTTACAGACCTAACGCGCTGACCGCCCACGGATCAACCCTTAGCCGGCTGGACCCCAGCGGCTCCTCAAGCGGTTCCGGCGTGGCAGCGTCTGCGGCGCTAGCTGCTGTTACCATCGGTACAGAGACAAACGGCTCCATCATCAGTCCCAGCCAATCGAATTTCCTCGTCGGCATCAAGCCGACAGTAGGCATAATCAGCCGCTACGGCGTCATTCCGTTAAACGCTTTGCAGGATACTGCGGGCCCAATGGTTCGTAATGTAACGGACGCGGCTGTTTTAATGAACGCAACCTTTGGATATGATCCAAATGATTTCGAAACTGAGGGTATTGCGAGTGCAGGGCTTACAAGCTTCGACTTCAACGAATGCCTGAAGCCGGGCTTCCTGCAGGGCAAAAGAATCGGCGTGTTGAGCTTGCCAAGCGCGACAGCCGCCGCGCGTCCCGCGTTTGACGCTGCGCTCAAGGCGATAGAGACCGCAGGCGCCACACTCGTCTATCAAGCAAACGGCAGCGTGTTGCCGTCGATAGCGGGTCCTACCGCCCCGAGCAGTACCACCTTCCAATTCAAGGTAAGCTTACCTGTTTATCTGGCAACTTTGGATCCGGCTTATAAATGGTACATGAAAACACTCGAAGATGTCTACGAATTCATGCGTGCGGAGTTTCAGGTCAACCCGGGAACATTTCGCGACCACTTGGGTACCAATCTTGATATTAACAAAATAGGCGAATCCAACAACTATGTTCTCGACGCGGCGACTCTGGCGACATGGGCTAACCATCGCTCTTCAGATATCCGCCAATGCCGCGACGAAGGCATCGACAGGAGATTGGGAGAATACAATCTTGACGGTTTAGTGGGAAGCGGCAGCCTGACCGCTCTAACAGCCAGAGGCGGTTATCCCCATGTAACTCTTCCCATCTTCAGAACGGTTGGTACACGATTGACAGGCGGATCTCATATGTACTTCGCAGGGACAGCTTTTTCCGAACCGGTACTGATTGCCGCTGCCTATGCGGCTGAGCAAGCAACAAAGGCGCGCGAAAATTCCGCCCCCGGCCTTGCCAATAAAGCATCACTGGGCGAGGCGATCACGGAGGCTCTGTTGTTATCTGTCGAAGAGAGGGACATATTCCAAACAATTTATGATGAGGCTGTGGATGCATACACTAGCGATTTCGCCACGCAAATGGATGTAGATAAAGCGGAAAATGCGTTACGCGCTGCAATGAACCCCGAGCCGGAGCCGGAACCGGAGCCGGAACCCGAACCATGCGATTGTAACTGGTGTGATCTATTAGAAGGGTGCAACGCGGGGTACGGATATGTAGTAATCATACTTTCGCTGCTTCCGTTATTGTTTAGAAAAAGGATGTAGGGCGCGATGTCCGCATCGCGCTGTATTTGAGGTTCAATGCCATCGAAAAAGATTGCATAATAGAAGGAGGTTGCTTTAAACAATAGGCAGCCTCCTGTTCAATTTTTCCCTGAGTTGTCATAATTTGATAAGATGATAAAATGATAAATGCATTAAAAAATGAAATATCAACGATTCTTAATGTGTTATAAACTGAAACATGAGAAAAAATTTATCAGTAAGCTCAATGATTATTATAAGGAGGTTAAATATTTTATGAAAAGTAATAAAAGGATAACGACAATTTTATCGGCAATGGCGCTGATGTTAGGGCTTTTTCTTATTCATAGCTCAACTTCGGCCGACGCCGTCTTCGTGCCGGTGACAGATATCAACAATGTACCAACGGAGGCAATAGCTGCTACGCCGCTCGCTCTAACGGGTACGGTAATTCCGGTCGATGCGACTAATAAGAACATCGTCTGGAGTGTCAAAAATGCGGGAGGGACCGGTGCAACGATAACGGGTAATACCCTCAACACTTCAAGCGCCGGAACGGTTGTGCTAACAGCATCAGTGGCAGGCGGTCTGGAAGGAGGCTTTGAAGATGGTAGCGCGACCATTGCGGCTGGCAGTGGACATACAATGGCTATTAAAAGTGACGGCAGCCTGTGGGCATGGGGATATAATTTCTATGGACAACTGGGTGACGGTGCGAATGATGATAGGCACTCACCAGTTCGAATAGGCGAAGATAAAGACTGGGCTGCGGTTTCGGCTGGCGCCTCTCACTCAGTCGCTATAAAAAGAGACGGCAGTCTGTGGAGTTGGGGGGATAATGAATACGGTCAATTAGGTAACGGAACAACAATGAGCCGAAGCGCCCCTACTCGCATGGATATGGCAAATGACTGGGCGTCGTCGTCGGTTGGCTACGCTCACACAATGGCTATAAAGAAGGATGGCAGTCTGTGGGCTTGGGGAGATAATAGCAGGGGACAGCTGGGAAACGGTACAACGATTAGCAGCGACAAACCGGTTCGCATAAAAGAAGGTAGTGTTTGGTCGATAGTTTCAGCTAGTGATAATAATACAATAGCCATTGAAAATGATGGCAGTCTGTGGGCTTGGGGAGACAACTTATTCGGAAAGCTTGGCATCGTAAATGATAAAGACGGAATGAATATAGGCGAAAGTCTCACACCGATTCGCATAGGCATGGAAAATAACTGGACTGCGATTTCGGCGAGCAGCTTACACACAATGGGCATAAAGGAAGGTAGCCTGTGGGGTTGGGGATTGAAGAGAACAGTTGTCTGGGTTGGATTAGACCTCGAAGTAAATTTCCCGCTGGCGCCGGAACGCCTTGGAACGGACAATAATTGGAAAGCGGTTGCGGCAAGAAGCCAAAACGCAACAGCCATAAAAACGGACGACAGCCTCTGGGGTTGGGAAGGAAGAAGAGAGAATACTTCAATCGAAGGTTCAGTTAATGAATTCTATGGCAGCTCATTTGTTCGTATAAGCGCTGATAACAACTGGGCGTCGGTTTCTGCGGGACACTATCATACGGTAGCCTTGAAAAGGGATGGCAGTATATGGGCGTGGGGAGGTAATGATTTCGGTCAGCTGGGCGACGGCTCAACCACGAATCGTAGTGCTCCATATCGCATAGGTATGGATAATGATTGGGGCGGAAACGTTGATTACACCAAGGACTTCACCATCACAGTAAACGCTTCAGAAGACGATTTCTGGGGCTGTAACGCGGGATATGGATATATAATAATAATGCTTTCGCTACTTCCATTGTTGTTCAAAAAGAGATAGTAGGGGGCTGTAACAAAAGCTGGCGGCAGAATGCCGCCCCTACAACATATTGTGCACACAATACCAAACAACCACTATATATTGTGGTTTGGCTAGCCAATATACTACTTTTGTTACAGCCCCGTTTTTGATGTTCATTGCCATTAAACGCAAATTGTATTTAATAACAGGAGGCTACTCAAAAACTGGTAGCCTCCTGGCTTTATAAACTCTATGGATATTCGGCCAGCCCGCCAATAAAACGGCGCTCTATTTTCTGCGCTTGTGCTCCAAAGATTATTTAAAATATTATAATTTTTTGTAGCAAAAGAAACAATACATGTGATATTATTTTTTTTATTAAGATGTTTAAACATTAAAAACGCGATCCAAGAAAAACACAGGGGGGATAAAGATGAATTTCAGGCTGACTGACTGGATGGGAGATTTGATGACGTGGGTAGGCGATGTCGATTTACGGCGATTGAAAATCCCCGCGACGCATAACTCGGGGTCATACTGCGAAGATCTCAATAGTGACATAAGATGTCAGGATAATTACATTTCCGAACAGCTGGAGATAGGCGTACGTTCACTTGACGTACGGGTGACCCATAATCATAAAGCTGACGGATATTACATGTGCCATAACGGCATTTATGACAAAAAGCAGAAATTCCAAATCGGCCTGAATGATATACAGTTTTTTTTACAAAAACACCCGGGTGAGATTATCTTTCTTTTTGTCAGGGCTGGCGATGAAAAATATAATAACAAGAGTAACTGGATATACAACTGTTGGGACAGGATACTCTTTGTTAAAAAGATGATCCGGGATACTCTCGGAAAATATATGTATAAGCCCAACCCCGGGGATAAAATTCGTAAATTCCGACACGAAAAACAAAATATCACCGTGAAATATGACGAAAGCGGCGGCGTCTCTATTGATGGCGAATTGACGCTGAATAAGATCAAGCAGGAAAATGATACGTTCGGAACAGATGCGCGTGTTCTCGTGTTTATTCATTACTTGAATTCAAGCAACGTGGTTGACGATGATTTTTGGTTGTCGGAACATCTGACTGAGGGGTCTTATGATATTGATGGTCAGTCGGGCGTCATTTATTCGCCGGAAGAAAAGGGCAAGTGGCTGCCGTATCGGGTTAAGGCCAGTCTGACCAACCGCAACTTCAGTAAATTTCATGGGAGCGATTGGACACTTTGGGCTTGGATTCTTAATGACAAATTTAAGCGACTCGGTATTAAGGGTATCACAAGTAATCAGGCGCACCCGGACGTCCGGCGGTTCTTGGTAAATACCGGGGGAAGTCTATATTTCCGCAACACGAATCTTGTCACCGTTGATTTTGTCAGGGAAGACATAACAAGATCAGTAATCAACCTTAATATACCAACATATGTAAGCGATGTCGCCGTAACGGGTAAAGGAGAAGACCTCTCATCCAAAGGCTATACGAAAATTGAATGGGATCTGAACGCCGGAGTCGGCGGCGCGCACATATATTTATGGTATAAACTCAGTGCAGACCCCAAAGATGCGTATACTCATTTCTTTATCTCATTTGCGGAACAGGGGAACTATACGGAGGATGTGAACACTTCTGTAACATTCGATGATACCGCTATAACGTACAGGCGTTTCCACGTTAATCTGAACGATGGAGTTAAGGATTCTGCGCCTTTGTATCTATACGGTACAAAAAGTCATGAGTGGGGAATACCGATACAGCGCCTATTCGTCGTGACCGGGAATGAATTTTATCTCACACTCGAAATTGCATTCAAAAAAATCGACATCTCCAGGGAAAGAAAAGACTTAATATTTAATGAATTAAAAAAACTGGGCGTCCAAGGGTTTATGGAAGCGATGGCGGATGTATGGAAAGTTATTATAGAAGACGCCGCGTCAAAAAATCGGGAAATTCTAAAAACTCCTGGCGTTGAATCGTTAAAGAAAGCAATGGAAGATCTGTCCACTGACGTCAAAATGAGCTTGATGACCACATGCCTTAAGCAATTCGAGCATGACCAGTTTGTACGCTACTTCAAAAAGAACGAATTCGCCGATTGCAACGGCGGCAAAGGAGAAAAAATTTACATTTTAATGATGTATGCGGGTGCCTGAAATTCTTAAATTTCATTTATCAACTCTAGAAAGAATGGTTTAGTGTGAGCTTGTTGTCATCCTGTTACGGTAGCTTTGTGCGTCGTTCAAAAATTTATCTAAAGAAACATCTTTAAAAATACCCTGCCGCCACTGAGTATAATCAAACGGCTCGCGCCGCAGCAGCATAATAAAACGCTCTGCTTCCACGATGCCAAGCTGCTCAGCAAGGATTCGCATTCCTTCATCTTTTAATGCAGTATTATTTCGCATCTGAATACCTCCTTATATAATCAATCGGGTTCATTACCGTAATCTCTGTTATTGATTTGTTGAGAATCCTTTTGTCAGTTGTGAGAAAGTACTCCGCACCAAGATGAATTGCACATGCAACATGCGAGGCATCCATTTGCCTCATGCCAATCATCATCAACTTAGCTGCTTTTGCAGCTATATCATCTGACATGCCGCAATCGGTACAGGCAAGTTCTTTCCACTCCTCAATCCTGTTGCGTACTTCCGCATATGGATTCACACTATTTTCGTAATCTAAAACAAATGACCAGCACAGCATAAGTTCTCCTTTTCTAATTAGCTCCTGAATATACAGTTTTGCCTCAGTTTCTAAATATACAATTAACGAGGATTGATCATCATACGGTCTATTAAAACAACAATTATCCATATAAACCTTCATCTTGCACATCCTTTACTGTTGTTTATCAAGTGTAAATTCTCTCACCGTTTTTGAATCAGTAACGCGAAACAACGCGTAATAAAGTTGTAATAAATAATCGTATTGACAAACAAGATTTTAGTTCCGCATTGGTTCTTTAAATTGTCCGAATCAATTCTATTGAGTTTATTTGTAGTATTATGTTTTGTCAACCTCTCGAAACTGTTCCACATGCAATTTCTTTCAGTAGCATGACGCGCGCCTGTTTCGGCGAAAGGCATTTCAAGAAGCGCTTTGTACGCTTTGTTAATTTCATTATGATGAATTAAAAAATTTGGGCGTCCAAGGGTTTATGGACATATCGCAATTTAAATGCATGGCTTTTCAGGGGAGGAAGACGTAAGACCGGATTCATCCGGCTGTCTTTGCTAATTTTAGGATCCCTCGGCTTTAGTCGTGGGAGTATGTAAATGAGAATCCAAATCAGTTGCGATTGTTTATGTTGATGGTATGAGCGCGATAAATCGCGCCCTTACCCGCTTATCTTTTTACGTTTTCCAAATTCCAATTCTTTTGCTTTTATCTTTTCATTGAACATTGTGCAATGATCATTAATCATTGATCATTGATCATTGCCTTTTCCCCCTCGGAAAAACTTTTTGCAGGGCATAAACAATAAGCATCATCCCTGCCCCAAGCAAATCACTGTATATACCGGGGAATATCAAAGAAACAGCTCCAACTAGAAGCATTAGCCTTTCAATGATGTTCAGTCCTCTGAGCCAATAACCTGCTGAACAGAAAGCCAACGCGAATATCCCCGCAAGGGCGGTTCCCACGTAAAATATTGCCTGATACCAAGTTGTATTGATTAAAAGCAATTCAGGATTGTACACAAAAATATACGGGATTATAAAACCGGCTAAAGCCAATTTTACGGCGAGAAACCCCGTTGTGTTCGGATTTGCTTTTGCTATGCCCGCTGCGGCGTATGCGGCAAGCGCGACCGGAGGAGTAAGGTCTGCGAATATTCCAAAATACATTATAAACAAGTGAACAGCTATCGTCGGGATTTCCATCCCGATTTTCTCTCCAAGAAGTAATATAGCGGGCGCCGCCATCGTTGCAAGCACAATATACTTTGCTGTGGTTGGCAGTCCCATTCCGAGAATAATCGAAGCTACCATTGTGAGCATAAGGGTGAAGAAAAAGTTTCCGCCTGAAAGCAGCACAATCGCGTTTGCTATTTTAAGTCCAACGCCCGAAAGGGTGACAACGCCTATGACAATTCCGGTACACGCGCAAGCTGCTGCAACGCCGAGGGCAGTCCGCGCGCCGTCTTCCATCGCGTAGAAAACATTCTTAATTCCGATTAGCGCCGAGTCGATAATATCATCAATTAATACCCGAATCGCGCCGATAACACCTTTGTATTCGCCTCGCCATAAGCCGAAAACAACCTTGAATACAAACTTAAATACGATCCGCATCAATTTAGCCAACATGGCTACGAGCATTGTCACTATGATACATATGAGCGCGGAACGCGACGGGGTATAGCCCTTAAGCAGCATATATAACATAACGACAATCGGTATTATCAAATACCAGCCATCGACCATAACTTTCTTTAATACCGGAAGATTTGATTTGGGAATACCTTTCAAACCTGTTCTCAATGCCTCCATATGCACCATTAAGCCAACTGAAATGTAGTATAGTATCGCTGGAATAGCTGCGCATATCGCAATTTCAATATATGGCTTTTCAATAAAGGTTGACATAATGAACGCTGCGGCGCCCATTATCGGAGGCATTATTTGACCGCCTGTTGACGAAGCGGCTTCCACGGCGCCAGCGAAAGCGGGGCGATACCCTACACCTTTCATAAGTGGAATTGTGAACGCTCCGGTGGTGACGACATTTGCAACAGAGCTTCCTGAAATAGTTCCAAAAAATCCGCTTGCCACAACGGCAACTTTCGCGGGGCCTCCAACCTGATGGCCTGTTAATGCGAGCGCAAGATCGATAAAGAATTTTCCAAGTCCTGTCTTATGAAGGAACGCGCCGAAAAGGATAAATATGAACACAAATTCGGTGGAAACGCCAACCGGCATCCCTATTATCCCTTCGGTTGTAAGGTAAATTTGTGATATTACCCGTCGCCACGGGAAACCTTTATGCCCCAGAAGGCCGGGAATGTAGTTTCCCAATTTTGCATATATTATAAAGACGACCGCGACAATCGTTATTGGCAGGCCGACAGTGCGTCTTGCGACTTCCAGTACGAGTAATATCATTATCGCGCCAAAAAAGTAGTCCGCAGGCGTCACTATTCCCGCCCTTAGAATTATCGCTTCATAGTTGACGATAAGGTGCCCGCATGCAAGCAGTGTTAAAAACACAAGCGCAATATCAATCTTTGAAGGTTTATCTCTCAGCGATTTTTTTCCGAAAGGATACAGCAGGAAAATCAGCGACATAGTAAAGAGTAGATGAAACGCGCGTTGAATCTGCGTCGGAAGCTGACCGAATGCAGCGGTGTATAATTGAAAAAACGAGAACGACACGCAGCCAAGCTTTGCTGCCCATCCCCAAAACCCGCCCATGATACGGAATGTCGATTCCTTATCATATTTTGCTAAAGTATCTGCTGCATCCTTGCTTGTAACAGCTTTTTCGGCGACCGACGAGTCGACAAAGCCGGTTTCGCCTTGAGAAATGCTTTTTGCAAGGTCAGTAGCTTCAAATTCTTTGTTTCCTTTGTTTAATTCCGTCATAATATCGATTCCTTCCATAATTTCCAGCGGGGAACAATTTCCAGCTTTAACTGAACAGGCTCTCCCGGTTTTACAAAAACACTTAGCGGCATTTCTATTCCTTTCACAATAAGAGAATGATTCGCAACAATTTGCCCAACACGATACGTCAAATTGGGTACCGCTCTTCTAATCCCTGATATTCTGATTTTATTTCCTATTAGCTCCATTTTTTGCCCGGGTTCCTCATAGCTTTGAATCCCCGCTCCAAAATCCTCGAAAAGAGTTTCCTGTAATTCAAGCCCGGACTCGCCAATGCGGTATATCTCATCTATTGGCGTTTTGTTCCAGGAGTGCGTAAAGCGGACTACGAATTCGTCTCCGCTCTCAAACATAAAGGCGCCTGCCAGGACGCCGTCTTTATTAGTAATCATCACTGCACTGACATTCTGGAGCGCGTAAAATGTCATTGCAGCAAGGCAAAATATCATAATAAGATAAATAAAAAAGCGGATGGGGAGTAAGATATTCCCCTTATCCGCTTCGGCAAAATCATTCATGCCTATTTTAATCCAACCTCTTGAAAGTATTTTTCGGCGCCCGGATGAAATGGAATCGTAACTCCGTTTCTGGCTAAATTGATATCAAGTTCTTTCCCTTTCGCGTGTGCTGTCGAAAGTTCTTCCTTGTTTTCAAACAACGCTTTGGTCATTGCATAGACAATGTCTTCCGAAAGGTCTTCATGTACAACGAGTATTGATTGAACCGCTATCGTCTCGACCGGCGCGTCAATTCCACTGTATGCGTTTACCGGGAACGCGTATTTCGCGAAGAATGGATAGGCCTCCATTATCTTATCGCGGGTCTCCCCTTCAATAGGGATGAAGCTAAGTTTTTGAAGCGTACTGATGTCCATGAGAGACGGATTCGGAACTCCTGTTGTGTACATGAAAGCGTCAACCTGACGATCCTTGAAGTTATTTGCAGTCTCGGCGTATGAAATGAAGAGAGGAGTGAAAGTCTCATAGCCGACTCCAAGAACTTCAAGTATCTGGCGGGCGTTCGACTCGTTTCCGCTTCCCGGCGCCCCTACGGATATTTTCTTTCCCTTAAAGTCCTCAATTGTCTTAATCCCACTGTCCGCTCCGGTCACAACATGTATGACTTCGGGATAGAGACGGGCTATTGCTTTGAAGCTGGTTATTTTTGCGTCCTTAAAAGCTTCAGTTCCATTGTATGCGTAGTGGGCTGAATCGTTCTGGACAATAGCAATGTCGATGTCGCCCAAGTCAAGAAGGCGAATGTTTTCAATCGCCGCGCCGGTTGCCTGCGCCGTAATGGATACAAGTCCGGTCTTATCGCTTACCAACTGAGAAATTGCCCCTCCGTAGGGATAATAAGTTCCTGCAGTTCCGCCAGTTCCCATAGTTAATTTCAACGGTTCCGCAGCGAAAGAGCATGCCGTAAAAGCAAACAACAAACATATTAAAACTACAATCTTCTTCATCTGTAACTATCCTTTCTATATTGAACTGAATATTTGTAGTATACTACTAAATACCATATTATAACTAAATATCAAGAATTAAGGCAGATTTTTTTTTAAAGGAGGAATTTATAAAATGTCTTTCAGGTCAAACAAATTCCGTTTAGGAATAGTAGGTTATGGAAACCTCGGCAGGGCTACAGTGAATCTTCTGTTGCAAAAATCTGAACATTGGAGGACTTCCGATGGAATTGACCTGGCCTTAACATGCGTGCTGGACGTAAACGGCGGGTTTTACAATGCAGACGGGTTGAATTGCGAAGCTTTGGCGGCGCATGGCAGGGCAAGCTTGGACTCTTTTAATGGATTTGACGCTAAATTCAACTTCAAAGAAATGATAGACGAACGCCTTGTTGACATAATCGCCGAATACACCCCCACAAATAAGGAAACGGGAGAACCCGGGCTTTCGCATATCCGTTACGCGCTGCAGAATGGAATACACGTGACGACTTCCAATAAAGGGCCGATCTTAGTTGCGTGGCCGGAACTCTCTCTACTGGCGCGCAATAAAGGGCTCATGTTGGGCGTTGGCTGCACGACGGGCGGAGCTTTGCCGTCGGTTATAGCCGGACGTGACGCCATGGCAGGCGCGGATACCTCAATTATTGAAGGTGTCCTGAACGGCACGACAAACTACATATTAAGCCGTATGGAGAGCGGACTCGACTATATAGAAGCGTTGAAAGAGGCGCAAGCCGCCGGTATCGCCGAGACGGATCCGGGTATGGATGTCGACGGATGGGACTCTGCTGTGAAGCTCGTCATTTTGGCGAAAGTTGTAATGAACGGCAACATAGATTTGAAGGATGTGCCTGTAAAAGGCATATCAGGGCTTTCGATAAAGGAAATGGAAACGGAATTAAAGGCAGGACGCAGGATAAAGCTTATCGGAAGGGCATGGCGCGAGGGCGGCGTTGTTCGGGCATCGGTTGCTCCCGAAAGCGTGGATAAGACGCATCCATTTTACAGCGTCTCAGCAAAGGACAAATGCGTCCGCTACGTCTCTGACACCCTTGGCGACCTTTTCGTCTCGGGCGGCGCGTCCGGCCCGATTCCGGCGGCGGCCTCAGCGATGCGCGACGTGCTGCTAGCGTGGAGGACTGGGATTATAGTGTGAAGTGTGAAGTTAAAAGACAAAGACAAAGACAAAAACAAAAACAAAAACTTTGACCGTGAACACACGCGAATATAACGAAAGAACAAGACAAGACTGAGGTATTAATTCATGAAAGATTGGAAATTTCATTACCCTGATTTATTTTGGGAAGCTGATAACAAACATATAAAGAGCCTTTCTCCACGAGAATTCAAGGAATATCTCAATGAGTTGCGTTATGCTACTGATATGAAGAGCAAAGCAAAACTCAAGGAGATAATTCGAAAAATGATTGAGCGGGGAAGTTGTTTTGAAGGGAGTTTGTTTTTGCTTCAAGAGGAAGTAAGGGAATTTTTGGAGAATGAGAAAATATGGATTCTAGACGAAAGGAGAGAGCCGCTTTGGAAAAAGTATGCAAATTTACCGCAATGTTACCAACTCAAAAGAGTGAGGGATGGAAAACTCCCGCACAACGCGAACTCTTTATAAATTTGTTTAAAATTCCTTTCATCGCGGATAACTTTTGGCTGGCGGGCGGAACTTGTTTATCTGCAATGTATCTTGGACACAGGTATTCCGAAGATTTAGATATATTCACAACTCGTGAAACGATACATCCAAATGAAGTCGAAAAAATAACCAATGTTCTAAGGGCAAAGTTTGATTTTGATATGCCGACTGTTATTCATGATACTTTTACTTCCATGGTAATTAATGACATAAAAGTTGAGTTTGTGTCTGACATGTTTGCTTATAGAGTCGCGCGTCCTGAAGTTGTATTAGACAACACAATATGTAAAGTGGATAGATGGGATAATTTATGCGTTGCAAAATTTTCTGCTTTTCTCAGCAGAACTTCAGAGAAGGACATATCTGACATTGGAGCAATACTAAAAACAGCAAAAGATAAAGCTGAACAAAAGGAAATGATAAACTTTCTTACCTGTGAAACTCGCAAAAGAGACTCAATGGCGGATGAATTGACAAAAGTATATGAAATAGTTTCTTACGCCTCTAATATGACAGAAGACTTCTCATATAGAGGTGTTCTATCTGAATCTGCGAAGATTATTAAAGAATTTGAGAAAGAAATTTCTGAGAAAGTGGAAAGTAAATAAGGTATCATCGGCTCGCAGGAAAAGGAAAGCTTTCAGTTCCTAAATTCAATTTTGGAAAACCTCTTTTGTCCCAGAACCACGGGCCTGCAATTGGTGTTGAATCGCTAAACAACCAGCCGTTTCTCGTATACGTTGATCTTGTCATAAGCTCTGCCATGGTCTTTTTCCCACCGTGAATGCCATTCGGAGTATTTTCAGTGTATACTGCTCCATTTACTGTGGCGCCTTCATAGCGATAGCAGTTTGTGATGGTGCTTACGTCTCTTCCATTAATATGAAGTCCCTGCGCCGCCAACCCGCCGACATCACTACCACCGTTGATGTTACCGGTGGAATAACTGTTTATGATGGCGCAGACGCCGCTTTGGGTAGAATGCTCTCCAATCAGTCCGCCTACATAGTAACTACCTCTGACATCCCCTGTAGCGTAGCAGTTTTCGATGGTGCTGATACCGTCAATATTACTACTTTGATACGCCGCCAGTCCACCTACCCTCATGATACCGCTGACGTAGCTGGTAGCATAGCAGTTTGCAATTGTGCTAGTTCCCCCTTGGCTAAACTGCCCGCCAACCAACCCGCCGGCAGCTCTATCTGTTGCTGTAGCCTTACCGGTTGTATAGCAGTTTTCGATAGTGTTAGTACTATTTTTGGCGTAGCATGATTGGAATCCAACCAGTCCACCGACGCTATCTGTTCCTCTTATGTTACCGGTTGAGTAGCAATAAGCCATGTAGTTGGCGCCACTGTCGTAGTAGCTAATATATTGCGTTCCTGCCAGCCCGCCTACTGTGTCATTTGTTGCAGTAACATCACCGGTAACGTAGCAGTTATTGATGATACTTATACCGCCGCTGGCGCCTTGGCATCCCATCAGGCCGCCGACACAACTTAGGCCTTTAACTCCTGCAGCAGCTATTTCTACGCCAAGGTTTCTGATAGTTGTGTTTTCAGTATACCCAAATAGACCAACATAATCTCTGTTACTCCAGTTGTTCCATAATCCTTTTATAACATGGCCGTTTCCGTTAAAGCTGCCGGTAAATCGATTTGCTTTGTTTCCAATAGGTAACCACCCTTGTACACCCCATTTATCGAATCCAGCACCGCCGGACGAAAGATAATCGGTCAGGTCAATGTTGTTACTCAGCTTGTAGTGTTTGTCTAAGCCGCTTCGAACACTATCGAGCTCTGCCGCCGTTGTTATAATATATGGATTATTTAGCGTTCCATCACCATAAAAACTTGATATGTTATAGTCGGAAAAAAATGATGCGCTGTCGACGGAAGGGAAAGGAAAGTTCTCTTTTCCAATGTTCAATTTAGGAAAACCTCTGTCGTCCCAGTGCCACGGGCCTGATGGAGCAAACCGCCAGCTATTCTTCTCATATGTTGACCTGGTCATGAACTCAGTCAAAGACTTTACGCTGTGGTAGTTTCTCTCAGCAAGTACTACACCATTCAATTTAGCGCCCTCATAGCAGTAGGTTTCTGCGTAAACACCGCCCCCAAGCAATCCCACTATTCCGCCGACATGTATTTTGCCATTAACGTTGCCAATTGCGTAGCTGTATGAGATGCTGTTGACATTGCTATTTCTATTTCTATTGCTTCCCACCAATCCGCCGGCATAACCGTTTGTTGCAGTGATATTGCCTGTAGCGTAACATATTGTGATGGTTTTTATACCACTTCCATGTTGGTTTCCTACCAGTCCTCCTGCATAACAGTCTGTTGCAGTAACATCACCTGTAGCGTAGCAGTTTGAAATAGTGAAAGCAACTCCACTGTCTCCCACCAGTCCACCGGCATAACTGTTTGCAATAATATTACCGGTTGTGTAGCAGCTTTCGATGGTGAAGTCATTTTCTTCACTGTCGCTAAACTGGTGTCCCACCAGGCCTCCGACAAAGCTATCGCCTGTGATATTGCCTGTAGTATAGCAGTTTGTTATGGTATTAACACTGTTGTTGCCGCCTTGCAATCCAACTAGTCCACCGACATAGCTGAAACCTCTAATGCCTGCGGCGGCTATTTCAATGCCAAGATTATTGAAAGTCGCGTTTTCTGTACACCCAAATAGACCCACATAATCTAAGTTCCTGTCTATCCATAATCCTTTTATTACATGCCCGTTTCCGTTAAAGCTGCCGGTAAAACGGTTATTATTCTTTCCAATTGGTAACCATCCTTGTACACCCAATCTGGCGTATCCTGCTCCACCGGGCGCAAGATAATTTGTTAAGTCGATGTCGTTGTTTAATTTGTAATGCTTGTTCAAGCCGTTTCGAACATAATCAAGATCATTTGCTGTTGAGATTATTATTGGATTGTCCAGTGAATCTCCCTGCGCTGCCCATACTCTGGACGAAAAGCTTAACGTCATAATTATTATCGTAACAACTAAATAGAATGTTTTTTTCATATATGATACCCCTCATATAAAACTATGAATTATTGAGTGCCTCACTCCACATAGTGTATTATATTCATGTAATTCAATAAATTAATTATACACTATATTTGTTTAAATTCTTAATTTACTGGAACAGAGGCATATGATACGATAAATACAACTTAAGAACAAAATCCGTAAGAAATTGGGAGATCAGCGATAGGGTATGAAATCTTATAGCGAGGATGGTGTAAGCGATGCATACCGAGCTTAGATGGAAACAAAGGTACCAAAATTACGAGGCTTCGCTGCGCGAGTTACGCAGCGCAATTGCAAAAACGGAGTATACGACTCTAGAACGCGCGGGGCTTATTCAGCTTTTTGAGATAAGTTTTGAGCTGGCGTGGAAAACTATAAAAGACGTACTTTCTTATGAAGGCTACGAAGTGAATTCTCCAAAATCTGCATTAAGGCAGGCATACGCAAGCGACATAATTGCAGATGGTGAGCTTTGGATAAGTGCTCTTGACGGGCGAGACCTATTTTCGCACACATACGACAATGAATTGGCGGAAGAAGCGGTGGAACTAATTAAGGAAACGTACTCGCCGCTGCTCTTCACTCTTGAGGCCAAACTCAAAGGCCGCCTGTCATGAAAAACGGGTTATCGCGCGATGAACTTGCGCAGATATGCGCGATATTTGAAACCGTAACTTCGGTCGATAAAGCAGTTCTGTTCGGTTCCCGCGCAATGGGAACTGCGCGACCAAACAGCGATGTTGATATTATGCTCTACGGCGACGGGCTTAAAATGAGCGATATTATACAGATATGCAGCCTGCTTGACGAAACAACGCTGCCTTATCAGTTTGACCTGATTCACTATGCAACGAAAAATCCGGCTCTGCTTGAACACGTCCAACAATACGGAAAAGATATTTTTCAACGGGAAAATAAACCGTCATGAAACTATTGGACAAGTTAAGTTATTCCCGAATAATGCACACGGACTGCCCGTCGACGATTTTATAACGCAATATGTTGAGTTGCTAAGGAGAAAGATATATTACATCCGCCATTAAAAATGAGCCGCCCGATAAGCTAGCTTATTTCTAATTTAGAATAATCAATTTATGAGTTCAGTTATAAGCAGCCTAAACGGTTTACAACTTATGGGACGTTATTTTATATATTACGACAATTATCTTATCTGTTAAGCCTATAATTTGCAACATCCACATTGACTAAAGAAGCTGGTTGTTAATCCCAGTTTGATGTCCTGCATGTTATAATAGTTGACAATGCTTGATATGTAATATCAAATGTATTTAATTGTAACTACAATTATTCATATTCGGAGGTATACTATGGCGACTATACAAATTCGCGTGGATGACAACATGAAGTCGGCAGCGGACAATCTTTTCTGCAGCCTTGGGCTTGACACTTCAACAGCGGTAAGAATGTTTATATCAGCCGCGCTCGAATACAATGGAATACCTTTCGCTGTTAGACTGGCAAATGATAGAAAACCTAACGCGGAGCTTCGCGAAGCAATGGAAGATGTACGTTTGCGAAGAAACTTGCATGGTCCTTTCAAAACGGTTGATGAAGCCATGAAAGTTATGCTGGAGGAATAAATGCAAAGTGTAATATAATGATAACAAATGCTAACTAATATTAACATAAAATGAGGTGCTATCATGTCGGTTCAAGTTTCAACTCGTATAGACGAGGCGACAAAGCAACAGTTTGATAAAATCTGCGACATTATCGGAATTTCGCCTTCTAATGCTCTAAGCATGTTCATCAGGGGTGTCATTAACAACAACGGTATCCCCTTCAATGCGGCGGTTCCGCCTGAGAAAATTCCAAAAATGTCAAGAGAGTCAGTGTTTGGTTGCATGCGTGGGCAGTTCAGTATGACAGACGATTTTGACGCGCCGTTAGAGGATTTTAAGGAGTATATGCAATGAAACTGCTTCTTGATACACATACTGCACTTTGGTGGGTTAACGAACATGAAAAATTGTCATCAAAAGCTAAAGTTATGCTTCTGAATGATGCTCACACGTTATACATCAGCATTGTTTCGGCATGGGAAATAGCTATAAAAGTTAGTTTTGGAAAGATGCCCGGATTCAAGGGTGGAGCCAGGGCGTTTTTGTCAAAAACTGAAAACATGCCAATTTATCTGCTTCCGCTAACACCGAGCCACGTCGAGATAGTCGAAACTCTGCCGTTTATCCACCGCGACCCCTTTGACCGAATGCTTGTTGCCGTAGCAAAGGCAGATGGCATGTGCATCTTGACGTCAGACGAGAACATTCATAAGTATGATGTCCCGACCGTATGGTAGAAATACACATAATGTCGAAGGTTGATCAAAAGTCAAGCACGCTCCGACCTAAGGGTGCAACACAACATGTTAATCTTTGGCAATTCATTGTTTAAGATAGGGCGCTGCACGCAAAGGGCGTTGCACGCAAAGGGCGTTGCACGCAAAGGGCGTTGCACGCAACGCCCCTACAGTTTTGTCTTTGTCTTTTCTAATCCCTAATCCCTAATCCCTAATCCCTAATCCCTGTACTTCCCGACTAACTGAAGCTTATCCATCATCTTATAGATTTTATCCTTTATTTCGTCGGGTGCAGGTTGAATCGGAAGCCTTGGTATACCTACTCTGAAACCTGCAATCTCCATTGCAGCTTTCATTCCGCCGATTCCGAATCCGGCAGTCACCGCGTTGTTCAACGCCATCAAGTCAAGTTGCATTTTGCGCCCTTTTTCTACACTCCCGGATTTAGCGGCTTCGAAAAGTTCAGTGCAATAATCCGGAGCGACATTAGCAACCGCAAGCGTCCCTCCCTTACCGCCAAGTATGGTGGTCACAAAAAGATAACCGCCCGAGCCAGCAAATACAGAAAAACTTTCGGGCACGGACGCTAATATTTCTGATATTTGGGTGATATTTCCGCCGCTGTCCTTTACTCCCTTGATGTTTGGATGGGCGGATAACTTAATCACCAAACTTGAAGATAAATTAATTCCCGAATTCCTCGGTATGTTATACAACATAACGGGTATTTGTGACTTATCTGCAACGCACTCAAAATGCTTTTGAAGCACTGCGTCCGAAAGATCGCTTTTATAGTAGCTTGGATTGATTACAAGGGCTACGTCAGCTCCTGCTTCTGCAGCATTATTTGTCATGCGTATTGTATCGCTGAGCGTCTCGCAGCCAGTGCCAACTATTAGCGCTTTGTCCTTAGGAAGCTCTTTTCTGGTAGCTTTAACGAGTTCAAGTTTCTCCTCATAGGACAACATAGCAAATTCGCCGTTGCTCCCAAGTGAAACTATGCCGGCAAGGGATGTCTTTGCAAGCTTTTCTAGATTATTTGAATACATTTCAAAATTAATACTGCCGTCATCATTAAAAGGTGTTGCTACCGGGGCAAATACTCCTTCAATTTTCATATTATCACCTATTCGTTTATTATGCCTTGTTGAAGCACTCCAACAGCTTTTCCAAAATCAATTACATAACCGCATTTGACGCACGCTCTTTCAACAGCTGCTATTGTCGATACCAATACATGCTTATCAATATTTCCCATATGTCCAAGCCTGAAGCCTTTTCCTGCGTATTCGCCAAGACAACCTGCTGCTTGAACTCCTTCTTCAGCTAGTATTGTTCTGAATTCACCGTCTACAATGTTTGAATTTTCCGGGTAGAAATAAACTGAAAGCGTTGGGGCTCTGAAATTCACTTCTGCGGCAACTAAGAATCCAATGGATTCCATAGCCGCGTCAAACATAGCGGCTTGACGTATATGTCTGCCGTATCGCTCAGTTAGTCCTTCTTCTTTTATTATTCGTAAAGATTCTTTTAGCGCCCAAATTAAATTAATCGGTGGAGTTCCCCAATACTTGAACGGGTCTTTCATAATAGGCGTCCATTTCTCAAAATCAACATATGATTCTGGGATGGGTGGCAGGCTTTTTCGCTTTTGTACAGCTCTTTCGCTTGCCCACAGTATAGCAAGTCCCGGCGCTACTCCAAAACATTTTTGGCTGCATGTGAACAGAATATCTATTCCCCAATCCATGTAAGCCTCCACCCCGCCTGTTGCAGCAACTCCGTCAACTATAACCAAGACATCGGGGTGTTTTGTTTTCATCATCGAACAAATCTCTTTTATCGGCGCCGCCGCGCCTGTAGCAGTTTCGACGTGCGTTACAGCGACGACTTTGTAACTCTTCTTTGAAAGTTGTTCATCAATAAGTTCCGGAGTGGGTGCGCTTCCCCATTTGATTTTCAGGATATCCGTATCGAGTCTTTTCCTTTGGACTATTTCAGCATATCTGTCTCCAAAAAAACCATGAGAGCAAACAAGAACGCTGTCTCCTTGCTGAGTTATGTTTGATATAGCCATTTCCATAGCTAATGTACCTGAACCGGCTACAACATAGCACTCTCCGTTATTACTCCACAGCCCATTCAGCTCCGAGACTGTTTCTTTATAATCAATAACAAATCCCGGATCGCCAAAAGCAACTGTTTCCCGCGCCATTTGATCCTGTATAGAACGAACTACAGGCGTAGGCCCCGGAATCATGAGAAGTTTCGAAGTTTTTATCATTAGACATTCCTCCTAATAAAATGATTATTTTGCGCTTGAAACCATTACAGCTGCTGCTATCGACAACATTTTTGACCTTGGTGAATCAGCGCGGCTTGTAAGAACTATTGGAGCTTTGGCGCCAACGATTATTCCCGCAGTTTCATTCTTTGAGAAGTAAACTATGGCTTTTGCAAGCATATTTCCGGCGTCAATATGCGGAACAAGTAAAATATCTGCATTTCCCGCAACCGGAGAAGTAATTTTCTTTATTTTCGCAGCCTCTTCATTTATAGCATTATCCAGCGCAAGAGGCCCGTCAACTATGCAATTCTTCAATTGACCTCGCGCGCACATCTGGACAAGCGCGGAAGCCTCTAAAGTGCATGGCATATCCGGGTTGACGACCTCAACAGCGGCAAGGCACGCCACTTTTGGAGTCTCCACGCCAAGCGCCCGCGCAAAGTTAACGGTATTTTGAAGTATATCTGCTTTTGACTTGAGGTCAGGATAAGTATTAAAAGCGGCGTCTGCAATGAAAAATATTCTGTTATATCCTTCTACCTGGTGAAAATACACGTGCGAAATAACTTTTCCGCTTCTAAGACCGACCTCTTTATTCAGCATCGCGCGGAGGAAATGGTCCGTATGGAGCTGGCCTTTCATATAAATATCGGCTTTGCCCGAGGAAACTTCCGCGACAGCGACCGTTCCGCATCCGGCTTCGGATTTTTCATCGATCAGGTTGTACTTGCTTATATCGACTTTGGCTTCATCGGCGCATACCTTCATTTTTTCCACGTTGCCAACGAGAGTAGCGTCAATGATGCCGAATTTATTGGCTTCATCCACCGCGGACAACAACCCCGCGTCTTCCGCCATTGCCACCGAAACGCGTTTTTTGCCCTTTTCAGCGCCCAACTTCTTTGCTACTTCCAGCATCTGATCCAGCGTGCGAATTTGTTCCATTTCACCGATAACCTCCTGTAAATTTTATTGTTTGTTTCATGATAACGCAAAAGCTCATATACGTCCACAGTTATGAGGGTGTTTTATTTTTTATTTTTCGTAAGACATCTTTACCACTTTGCTCAAAAACTCGGAAAAATTCATGCCCGCTGCCGCCGCGGATTTTGGGACCAAACTTGTCTCCGTCATCCCCGGGACTGTATTGACCTCCAGCACATAAGGTTTGTTTTCTTTGGAAAGCCTCATATCCACCCTGCTGTAAACTTTACAGCCAAGCGAGACGTGCGCTTTTATCGCCTCTTCTTTGACGGCGGAAGCAACTTTTTCATCCAAATGTGCGGGGCATATATAGGACGTCGCTCCGGGCGTATATT